>Ga0335085_10000120_pt1 | contig 253739 bp, 205 predicted proteins | sample Lox_Sample_45_FD_206712 | JGI IMG/M metagenome (GOLD analysis project Ga0335085, IMG submission 206712) | Soil microbial communities from Loxahatchee National Wildlife Refuge, Florida, United States - Lox_Sample_4.5 | ecosystem: Environmental > Terrestrial > Soil > Wetlands | place: USA... | reverse complement strand
GGAGATACGCTCAATTCGGCCGCGATCCTGCGTACACTCAGACCTTCGCGGTGAAGCCGGCGAGCCTTCTCCAACTTCGCCCCGATTAGCTTCCGGGGTCGTCCAAGGTGCTCGGTCTTGCCTTGGCGCTTCAGACGGGCGATCGCCGCGATGGCCCGCTCTGATCGACGCACGCGCTCCTGTCTGGCGATAACCGCAAGGATTGCGATCACGGCGTCCTTGAAGAGCCCGGTTGAGTCCAGGTATTCTTCCGTATAGCTGCGCCAGTTCACGCCCGCTGCCGTCAGTCGTTCCAGGTGCGCTAGTGTGGCCGAGACGCCTTCTCTGCTGAACCGATCGAGCGACCAGAACAGCACCAGATCAAACTTCCGGGTTCTGGCGTCCCTGAACATCTGCTGGAAGTGTGGCCGGCGCGAGTGGCCGCCGGTCTCGTGATCCACGTATTCACCGATGATCTCCCAACCCTGCTTTGAGCAGTACTCCCGTAGCGCAATCAGTTGGTTTTCGGTGTCCTGGCGCCCATCCTTTGTGCTGACGCGGGCATAGAGAGCGACTCTTTCGATCTGGCCGATGCGTTTCATTGCGGATATGATCGTATCATAAAGTGCACGCTTTGATACAGAGACATGGGCCGGTTAAGTACTCTATTTTCAGCGCCGCAGTCTTCGGATTGCGGGAGTGCTTTTTGATACACCTGCCGGGGGATCGATGATCCTCTGCCCGCAAGGCCCAGGAGCTGGTGCCGGCTGTTGGCGATCACTGCAGACTCGCGCTTCACTTCGCCGGCTGTGGCTCCTCAACTGTGCTATCAGTGATATTCAAGGCGTCAGAAGAAGAACTGAAGGCGGAGATTGAGCGGCTTCGCGCGGAGAATGAATCACTCAAGAAGCCCGCACGCGGCCAGATGTCACTGAAGGTGAGCGAAAAGGGCGCGCTCTCCGTCTATGGGCTCGGACGTTTTCCCGTCACACTCTATCGAGAACAGTGGGAGAAGCTTCTGGGAATGGCGGATGAAATCCGAAAGTTCATCCGAGAGAATGACCAGGCTCTGAAGAAAAAGGAATGATGCTGGAGTTGGCCGACACCGCCGTGGTGTCCAAGCCTGGTGCGGACTAGGTTGATTCGACCGCGGTCGCCTGGGCATCGATGACCCGCGTGCCGGCCGCAACTTGAAGCCGCGACTCCTCTTCGGCCTTCTTCACCAGGTATTCCGTTATCACCTGAAGTTGAGGATCGGTCAACCGTTCGGGTTCCAACTCGAAGAGTTTGGCGATGTGCTCATGCTCGTGACGTCTCTTGTACTTGTCGGGGTTGCTCGCTTCCAATAGCCGGATCAGTAACTGATCCGAATACTCAACCTCGTACTGAGGCTCACCCTGGATGTAGACCTGTTTGCCGCGGCAGAGCACCGGTCTGCGCACGCCCTCCACCGCCCGGCGAACCGCCTCGTCCTCGAGTGTTTGGCCAGCTCTTCGACGCGCTTCCTCGAACCGCGCGGGGTAGGTGGGATCCTCATCCAGCCAATCGTAGTGACATTGCCGATGAACGCCCGCCCACCTAGCGGCTTTTTGAACGCTGCAGCATACCGCAAAGGCTTCCAGGAACCGCCTTTGGTGTAAGTTTTTGTCAGAATGACCGACGTAGCGCTTGCGGCTGGATGACATTTGCATGTGCCTCAGTCCCGATCATGCGGTACGTGGCCGTATCAGTCAAGCTGATATGGGCTATAGCCTCGCCAACATTTGCTCGTCTCAAAGGCAGTGGCCGGAAATTGCAGCTCTTACCAGATGACGCTCCCCGGCTTCTGTCACTTCTGTCATTGGTTACTTAATCCTCCCAAACTCCATCGGACCCTCTCGCCGCCGGGCCATCGAATCAAATAGATCGACATCAACTGAGCGTGGTGCTCGCGCGGAGATGTACGGAAAGATGTACGGAAGGAAGCGCTCTACCCATGAGTACCATGGGAATTTCAGTGGTGTTCAGGGTGACTCAGCCGAAGCTTCATCACCCTGTATTTGAAGGACTAATTATTAATCGCGAGCGATGTTGAATAACTCACCCTGATAGCTTGGGCGCAGGGGGTCGGGCGTTCAAATCGCCCCGCCCCGACCAAACTTTCGTTGATTCCAAACGAGTTGTTCGCTCCTACTCCGCGGTTTTCGTTTCCCATTGCCTCAACTGTGTTCTCAAACTGTGCCAAAACCCACTTGGTCCGGCTCTGCTGTGCCAAAACTCAATCCGCCCTCGTTGGCGTGGCGATTCAGCTTAGCCAACGCCCCTTGCTTCATTTGCAACTTCATCTGAGAGTACTTCTTGAATACCTTCGCATCGCCCTGCCTCAATAACTGCATAACCCACTCGTCCGCCACGCCACTCGCACTGAGCCGCGTGGCGTATGTCGACCGAAGATCGTAGATGCGAAAGTACGGAATACCCGCCCGTCGCAACGTCGCGTGCCATACCGTCTTGAAAGTCGTCTGATGACCGCTGGCATTGTCGTCGCTCGGGAACAGGAACGGACCCGGCCCCGAAAGAGCCACTTGCCTCCGAAACGCGTCAACAGCGATCTCCGTTAGGGGAACCTCCGCAACGCCGTTCGGAGACTTGGAGTCTGGAATCCATACCGTCCGATTCTCAAGATCGAGCTGCTCCTTTTCAACATGCGACGCAGCACGCGTAACTCCTGATGTACAGTAGTTGCCTTCAGCACTTGCTTCTCCACAAATCCATTCCTGGTCTTCACCAATGCTCGTTGCTTTGAGCCGTCGACGAAGGTACATCTCAATATCGTCGGCAGTCAACTCAGGGAGCTTGGCACTTTCGAACATTTTTCTCAGGTGCTTCAATCCACGCTGGTTGACCGCGTGGGTCTTCACCGCTCGGAACGGCGGCTTGGAGAAATGTTCCAAATAGAAATCCGCCCATTCACCAAACGTGAGGTCCTGCCCCCGGCGCAGCGCCGCGGACTGGCAAAGAACGCTCGCCGCACACGGGGTTCCGGTCTCCGATCCAAGGCTTCCAATGAACGTGCTCGACCTTCAGAGCATCACCACGTTAGAGGGCAGAATCCTGGTTCACGGGGAGGAGGAAAGCTCCGGCCGCGGCTTCCTGATGCTGGAAGGAACGGACGCCCGAGTTCACCACATCCGATACACACCGGAGCTGGAGGCCGCGCGGAATCGCGGCAGTCTGAGAACCAATGCCTTCATTCATCTTCGCAATGTTTCCGTTCACGGGCGACCAAAGCTCAAGATCTCCGAGCTCGGCGATGCCGAATCGATCCTGCGCAACAGGCTGCACCTTCGTGAAACGACACGAAAGCTGGCGCTGCACGGCCTGGTCCGTCAAGACGAAGGGTGGGATGGGTGGCTTGGTCGCTATCAGAAGGCCCTGCGAAACGTTGCCGTCCAACGTCTCATTGACAAGGCTCGAGATCTCGGCCGCTAGCCTAGTCGCCGCCAAGGCCTTTGCAACCGACGAGCACTCGATCGATCCATGGCTTGGATGGATCGAAGTGTGGAGACTGTCAGACTGCCCGCCGGCAAGTGCGCGGCGAAGCAGATTGTAAAGACGAGGTTCGCAGCGGTACGACTCCACCCCCCAAAAAGCTGGTTTCGCTCTGATTGCCGACACGCCGGGACCTGGTTGCCGATCGTGTAGACCGTTTTCGCCAGAAGGGCCACGGCTCGCGGGAAGCTGCCATCGCTCGCACGAGTAACGATCAGAAGTCCAGCCGCAACGCGAGCTGCCCAGTGCGATTGCCTCCGGAACCTTGAGGCAGCGCGGATTGCAAAACCCCGAAGGATGGACTCGTGATATTCATCGCGGGCGGCGCGAAATTGGTGTGATTCAAGATGTTGGTGAACGTCGCTTCGAAGCGGAGGTGATAGCGCTCTCCAAAGTTGAAGCGCTTGGCCAGGCCCGCGTCCACGTCGATCATGCCGGGACCCTGCAGGATGCCGACACCACAGCTCCCAAATCGTCCGGCGTCTGCCGGGGGCAGAGCGAAGGCACTGGGGTTGTAGAACTGTTGAGAGGTTTGCCCTGCGGTGGGGTTTCCAACGCAATCCGGACGCGCAATCGCCCCTCCGGTGCTTCGGACGATCATATTGGTGTTCGATTGATCGAAGTTTGATGGCATCGTGGGCGTGAGCCACTGACCCGTTTGTATGGTCGTTACCGTGCTCAAGGTCCAGCCCCCAATCACTGGATTCAGGAGATGCGGGCCCTGGAACGCTTGGCCGGTACCAAACGGCAACTGATATGTGCCTGTCAACAGAAAATGCTGCCGCGGCATACCCACGACGTTGCCAAGGTCGTACTTGATGTGGAAGCGGTCGGCAATGATCAGGGCATAGGGCTCCTCGCCGGCATAGGCGGAGGGTGCGTCGCTGCTTTGCGCGTCGCTGATATTTTTCGCCAAAGTGTAGCTTGCCTGGAACGTGAGCCCACGTGTCACTCTATGTGTGAACTCCACAGTACCAGCCTGATAGCTTTGAGTCCCGATGCTCTCCGAGTTCATCAAGATATTCCAGTTCTGGTAGGGCGCACGGGGATCGACCACTGAGTATCCGTTGTTCGGAATGGTGTAGGGCGTCGCGCTCGCCGGTATTTGGTTTAGGTCTACGGTGATGGGAAGATGGTAGCTTTCCTGACCCGTGTAGCTTAACCGGACCGTCGTGCTGGAGGTCACTTCGCGCTCGACAGTCAGGTTCCATTGCGCTGAAGTAGGATCTTTCCAGTGCGGGTTGTTTCCCTCCTCAAAATTGCCGCCGCCTAGGACTGCCGACGCACCCAGGGGAGACGTCCGCGGAAATTGGAATTGCGGAGCGCCATTGGTGAAATAGTTGTTGTAGGTAACCAGATCCGAAAGTGCGATGATGCCGCTGTTGAAGGACGTGGGGCCAAGAGTCGACATCGTATAGAGGCCGAAGCCGGCGCGAATGACCGTCTTGTTGTCGTTGAACGGGCGCCAGGCAATACTCACGCGAGGGTCAAAATCGCGCCAGTTCCAATACCGGAGGCCTTGAGGGATTCCTGCATGGCTCGCCGTTATGACGTTGGAACATGGGAGTAGCGGGGTTCTTTCCGGCAGCGAACAGGCGTTGAATCCCTGAAGAAATCCATGGTGAATCTGCTGGAGGAGCGGATTGTTGGCAATAAACTGATAGAACTTGTCGGGAACGACGACAGTGACGTCTTTCGACGTCGGAAGAATGGTAGCGATGTCGCCGTTGGATTCCACAAACGGCGGCAGCAGTTCCCAACGTAAACCATAATTGATCGTGAGATGGCTGTTCACCTGCCAAGTGTCCTGGCCGTAAGCGCCATAGTGGAACGTGTGTGCATCCATTTGTGGGCCGATGACCGCGAAGAAAGACGGGTTCGGCAAGCCCAGAAGAAAATCGCCGAAAGAGTAGTTCGTGAGGTTCCCGCTGAAGCTGAAGTTCCCATAATCATCGGACGGGACGAAGTACATAAGGGCGTTGTAGCGCTGTCTGCGGATGTCCACTCCGAATCGAAAAGTATGGCTGCCCTGGATGCGAGTGAGATTGTCGGTGAGTTGGGCGGTCCCAGAAATGGTCTGCCCCACCCTGTCCTGGCCGATTGAGGTGATGGTGCCGTCGGCGAAATTGAAAGTCGGGAAAGTGGAAGCTGTGGGATGCGAGGCCACGTTCACGCCGTCATCGATAACCAGGCCGAGTTGGGAGATGGCGCTTGCACCCTGGATAGGGAATGAGTCGTTTTCGTTGAAATTGGTGAAGCCAAAGCGCAATTCATTCAGCAGCGTCGGCGTGATCGAATAGTTGTAGGAAACCACCAGGCTGCGGTTTTGGTCTCGCGCCTTATCGGGTGGAAGAAAGTTATTGGCGGGAGAAATCACGCCAGCGTTATTGGACAACGTATAGTCGGCATCCTTAAAGCTAAAACGGGCATAGAGCTGCTGTTTGGAGCTGATGTTGTGGTCCAGCCTGATATCGAAGGCGTTGGAATTCGATGGAATCGGTACCAACGTCTGATAGTTATAGGAGGGGTTCACAACACCCAAGTTGGCGTTTGGCAGCGGATAGTAGTTGTTCAGGAGCGATAGAGCCACGGGATTGATGCAGGCTGGGCACGCGCCCGAGGGAATTGTATTATTCGGAAAAGGCACGCCAGTGAAGGGATTCATCACAGGAGTTCCGGTGGCCGCTACCAGATCGCTCAGATTGCCGTTCCTCTCCGCCGCTGTTGGCACCAGAAGCTGCTCGGGGTAGGACTGCGTTTTCCGATTCCCCTCGTAATCCAAGAAAAAGAAAGTTTTGTCCCGCCCGTTGTAGAGCTTGGGGATTGTGACGGGCCCGCCCAGGCTTCCACCAAAGGTATTGAAGTTCTTTGGAGCCTTGCTGTCAAAGTTCAGCACCGTGGCGTCGAGCACCTTGTTCTGAAAATATTCAAATGCGCTGCCATGCAGCTGATCGGTTCCGCTCTTGGTGACGAAGGTCACATCGCCGATCTGGGCGAACTCGGCGTTGTTATTGAACGCCGTCACTTTCATCTCGGCGATGTTCTCCATGGAGGGGTAGGCATCTTGCAGCGAGCCGTTGAAACGCACGTTGGCGGTCGAAATTCCATCGACAGAGAAGCCCGTCTGCGAGGATGTGGCCCCACCGATTGCGAAATTCCCCTGCGAGTCCTTGGTCACAGCGGGAGATACGGCCAAGGCCGCCAAAGGGCTGCTGGAAACCGCTCGGGAATTGATTGGTAGTTGGGTGATATCGCCGGTCTCTTTGGAGTCGCTCAGCGTGGCGTTTTCGGTGTTGACCGTGACCGCGGACGCGTTGACTTCAACTGTCTGTGCCTGGGCCGCAACGGCCATGTTGATGTCGACCCGCAGGTTCTGCCGAGCCACCAATTCCACCTGGTTGACAATCGCCCGAGCAAAGCCTTCCTTGGCGGCAGTGATGGAATAGTGTCCAGGCTTGAGGTTCTCAAAGACGAAATTGCCGCCGTCGTCGCTCAAGGTTGAAGCGTCGGTGTTCTCGTCCACGCTGTGCAGCGTAATGACTGCCTTGGGAATTCCCGCACCGCTTGCGTCGGTGGCGGTCCCACGCAGGCTGCCGAAGGTGGACTGAGCACTGACATTCCCCGCTAACGTTAGCACCGCGAGGATAAGTAGTCCCGCGAATACACTTTTGTTGAGCTGCAAACTCATGTGAAGCCTTTCCGGGACTACGCAGGCACACGTGTCCCCCGTGAAGCTGAGTCATTCAGTTTTGTTTAGATTCCGCAGACCTCAACACGGAGGGAGGGTGACAGCAGGAAGTATACCCGGAGTCGCCCTGGGGAGGCATAAAAAAGTTGTGAAAAACGGCTTGCATTCCCAAAGCAGACCCGGTGGATGCTGCAATGGAATTAGACTTCCGCAGAACTTCCTAACTTTTTTATGAGTTTTCTATGACTTCTTAGGTTCGCTCCCGCTAAGCTCAGGCGTAGAAGTCGCGTATGGCTGCGTCCGAAGACCCTGGCAGTAGTAGCGCGCTGGAGGCATTCCCCTCCCCAGCGCGCGCCAAGTTGAGCGAACAAGTCCGCGCTGTTGTCCTGAGCGTGCTTGTGTTGACGGTGCTCACGGGGTGTATTTTCCCATTGCTGCTCGGCGCCGTCGCTCGAACGCTGTTTCCCCGCAAAGCTAACGGAAGCCTTGTAAGCCGCGCTGACGGCATCATCGCCGGGTCGGAACTGATTGCACAGGAATTTACACAGCCGAAGTACTTTCAGCCGCGGCCCTCGGCGGCCGGCAACGGATACGATGCGACGGCTTCCGGCGCAACGAACCTGGGGCCGAACAATCCAAAGCTCAAGGACGGTGCTCCTGGCTTTGCCGGCATACAGCAATTGGCCGAGGAATATCGAAAACGCAATGGCCTGGCGCCCGACGCACCAATTCCCATCGACGCGGTGACCCGATCTGCGAGCGGTCTCGACCCGGATATTTCGCCTGAGAACGCAGTGCTACAGGCACCGCGCGTGGCGCGTGCACGGGGGGGCAACTTAGCAGCCGTCCTTCAATTGGTCAGGGATCACACTAAGGGGCCACAACTTGGTCTTCTCGGCGCCGTTCGAGTCTCAGTGCTGGAACTGAATGTGGCACTCGATGAAGCTTTCCAACGGCCCGGCGCACACGGAACCGACCGAGACTAACGCTTATGCAATGGACCGAAGCTGCATTTTTCCTGCTGATTCTGATCGCGCTTGCGAGGCCTGTAGGTCTTTACCTCGCACGTGTGTGCGAGCGCCAGAGGACCTTCCTCGATCCGCTGCTGCACCCGTTTGAATCGTTGTTATATCGGCTGCTTGGTGTGCACCCGGAACAGGAAATGCCGGCGCCAGTTTACATTCTTTCCTTCGTGTTATTTGGAGCAGGATGCGCGATCGTTCTTTTTCTGGTCTTGCTCCTGCAGCGATGGTTGCCCGGTGGCCCGGCAGCTTCCCACCTAACTACATCTATGACCGCGGACCTGGCGGCAAATATCGCTGTTAGCTTTTCAACCACCACCACCTGGCAAGCCTACGCGGGAGAGAACACGCTCCGCTATTTTACCCAGGTGGCCGGTCTGGTCGCGCAGAACTTCTTAGCCGCGGCTGCCGGCCTGGCCTGTGGATTCGCCTTTATCCGCGGCCTTGCCCGGGAGCGGGCAGGCACCATCGGGAATTTCTGGGTGGACCTAGTGCGGTCGCTGCTCTACGTCCTTTTGCCTCTCGCGTTCGTGGGCAGTTTGATTCTAGTCTGGCAAGGCGTCCCGTTGAATCTGGCTCCCTACACGGTGGCGCACACCTTGGAAGGCAAGACACAGTTTATCGCCCAAGGACCAGTGGCCGCGCTGGAATTTATCAAGAATCTGGGCACTAACGGCGGCGGATTCTTCAACGCCAATGGCGCGCAGCCCTACGCGAATCCGACGCCGTTGACCAACTTCCTGGGTATGCTGGCGATCGCGGTATTACCCGCCTCGCTCATGATCACACTCGGACAGGTCACCGGGAGACGGCGTGCCGGCTGGGTCTTGTTGACTGTGATGATTGCTCTCTTCGTCGCTGGCTTTGCGATCTGCGATCAATCCGAGAGCACGCCGCCTTCACAACTTGCGGGAATGCATATTGACGGCCCGAACATGGAGGGCAAGGAGGTACGGTTCGGCGTGAACGGCTCGGTTTTAACCGCTATCGTGACTTCGAACACGTCCACCGGCTCCTACAACGCGGCTTACGATTCTTTTCAGCCCATCGGTCTGCTGCCGCCTTTGGTCTTCATGCTTCTGGGCGAAGTAGTCTTCGGAGGTCTGGGCGCCGGTGTCTATAGCATTGTCATGGTGGCGTTGGTCGGAGTGTTCCTGGGAGGGCTGATGGTCGGACGAACGCCGGAGTATCTGGGCAAAAAGATCAGCGCTCTGGAGACTCGATGGATCGCCTTATATACGATCGTGACTTCCACGACGGTGTTGTTACTCAGTGCGATTGCCGTCGCTACTAGGGTCGGGCGGACTGGACTGATAACCAATACCGGCCCGAGAGGTTTCACTGAGATTCTGTTCGCTTACGCCTCCTGCGTGACCAACAACGGCCAGACGATGGCGGGCTTGAACGCGAATAGTGTGTTTTACAACGTCACCACAGCCATCGCGATGTTGGTCGGGCGGTACGGATTGGCCGCACTCGCATTAACCCTGGCGGGCCGGTTTGCCGCCCAGCGCCGGCTGCCGATTACGGCCGGGACCCTGCCGAGCGACTCGCCGACTTTTGGAGCGCTGGTCTTCTGCACGATCTTGCTGGTTGGGGCGTTGTCCTTCCTGCCTGCTCTTGCACTGGGACCGATCTTGGAGTTCTTTCAGCAGCATTGACTATTTTCTTCCGCTTACGCGCCTAAGACGAAAAGGGCGTCCCTTTTATGACTTTTTCACCGCTGCTTGCGCATACTCGAAACGATGATGTACCGTCGCGTTTCGATATCAGTGGCCGTCGCAGCTTTGCTCGTGCAATCCATCGCCTTGGCGTTTCAGAGCACCGAAACGGCGACGCCAAAACGGGAGACAATCGTTGTGAAAACTGCTCGAGAATTTAGAAGTCTTCGCGGCCGGGCTCGCACCCCGGAGGAATTCGGAGCTCTATCGCAATGGTGCGATTTGCAGGCGGGCGCTTGTAGAAGAAAGCAAGCAGGTTATGAGCAGGAATTGCGCGAATACTATGCCCATCCACCCGCTGTTCCAAGGCCCAAGTATCCGGCCCGGAGTCAGACTCTGAGCCTCTTGATTGCGCACTGTAAAGAGCAAGCCGAACACTGGAGCGAACTCGCGGAGTTGTATAGCGGGAGAACCAAGCCTTCCGACACAGCCGCGGCCGAAAAGTGACAGCCCGCTCACTGAACGCCTCTCCGCCGGATCAACTGACCGGTTCGCGGAAGCGATAGCCGAGATAAGGCTCTGTCAGCAGATATTCTGGAGCGGCTGGATCCTTCTCAATCTTCTTGCGCAAGTGATGGACGAAGGTACGCAAATACTCCAACTCTTGGCCATATTCGGCTCCCCAAACCGCGCGCAGCAGCGAGGCATGTGTGAGCGGAAGGCCGGCGTGCGACATGAAATGGTGCAGCAGATCAAACTCCTTGGGCGTCAAATGCACCTCTTCGTTTCTCTTATGAACGACTCGCCGGATAGGATCCAACTCCAGTTCGCCGATCGCAATCGGTTGAGCCCTGTGTTCCTGCTGTGCATGGCTGCGGCGCACCGCCGCCTTAATTCGTGCCGTCAACTCGGGAATGGAAAACGGTTTGGTGATGTAGTCGTCTGCGCCGGCATCGAGCGCCCTGACCTTATCCTCCTCACTATCGCGAACGGTCAGCATGAGCAGTTGCATGCGAGGGCGCGTCTTCCGGATTTGGCGGCAGGTTTGAATCCCGCCCATACCGGGCATATTGATATCTAACAGAATTGCGTCCAGCTCACGCCTCGGGACTTCTTCGATGGCCTGTTCACCGGTTGAACACTCAGTGATGTCGAAGCCTAGCGCAGAAAGGGTCGCGCTTAGCGCGTGGCGAAGATCTGGCTCGTCATCCACGATGAGAATTCTGCCGCGAGAATCTACCATGAGGGCCCCACTATAGCGCGAATGCTATTGCACCAGACTCACATCCGGAGCCCCACCAGATGCAGAAAGCGAATCGCAAACCTGGTCATCGATGACTAAAGCAGTTTGGGCCAGCGGCAGCGCCACGTAGAAGACAGTTCCACGCGCACGATCACTTTCCACCCAGACTGTGCCGTTGTGCGCCTCGGCAATTCTCTTCACAATGGACAGGCCGAGACCGGTGCCTGCCGGGGCGTCTTCGCTGACACGACAACGATAGAATCGCTCGAAGATGCGCTCGCGGTCGGATGATGGGATCACTTCTCCGTGGCTTTGCACACTGAGGACCGCCTTTCCGTCTCTCGGCTCCAGAAGAACCTCAATCGGAGACGCCGGCAAGGAGTATTTGACGGCATTGTCGAGCAACTGAGCCACCGCAGCCGCCACCAGCCTCGCATCCGCCGATGCCGGCGGCTCAACGGGAGGTACGGTAACCCGGATTCGTTTCGCGGCCTCATGGTCGCTAAGGCCGCGCACAACGGAGCGAACTACGTTGGAACATAGCACCGGCTGGCAACGGGGATGAAAATCTCCGCGGTCTAGCTTTGCAGTGGTGAGAAGCCGCGACGCCAAATCGTTCAGCTTCTGAGCCTGTTCGTCAACCAGCGTGATCAGCTCTTTCTGCAAGTCCGAAAGGCCGCCCATTTCCAGCAAGCCGGAACTAGCCGTCCAAATCGTAGTCAGGGGCGTCTTGAATTCATGACCGAGGGCGTCGAGCACTGCAGCGCGTAATTGCTCGCTCTGCCGTGCTGCCTCCGCACGGCACTCTCGCTCCACGCACCGAGCCCGTTCCAAAGCTGTAGCGCACAGCGTTACAAGGCCACTGGCAACCAAGCTGGAGATCGCGCCGCCGCACAACGCCAGACCTCCCATAGGGCGAGCGCCCAAATGGAGCGTGCAGTACCACGAACTCGTTTGCGGATCAAACTCAGTCTTATCCAGGAGATAGGCGGACCGAGTCCGCTCTGCGGCGCCCTCCGGAGGCGTGCCGCTCGAGTGAGTCCGGACTGACATAGCATCAAACAGCAGGACGGCATCCAACTCGAAAGTTTCACGAATCAACGATGTCAGCAAGCCGCTTGGCTCACCGGACGCACCAAACAGCAGGATTCCGCGGGAAGTCTGATAGAGCCGCTCGCTGTCGCGACGCTCCGCCCGCGCTTCTGCCGCACGCCGCTTCGATATGTCGGAGAGACGCGTGACCACCAGTGCAGTGAACTCAAATGTGCACAGCGCCACACAGTCCTCCAGCGAGTTGACGCGAAAAGTGAAAACGGGATCGACAAAGAAGTAGTTCAGACAGGTGCCTGCCGCCAAAGACACGGCGGTAGCGGTCCAGAATCCTTCGGAGATGGCCGTCACGACAACAATGACCAAGTACAGGAAGCCGACGGTTGCCAACTCCAGGCCCAGGCGGAAAGATAGCCACGTACAGACAGCCACCGTAGACAGCGCACAGAGTGCCGGGGGCAGCACAGCCATTCGGCTGCGAAGCTGAAAGCGGGTTAGCGTTCGCCAGCAACGCTTTCGAACGTTGTTCGCAGAGAAGCGCATGAGACGCAGAGACATTTCTTCAACTCAACCCTTTCCGTGGGCACTACTAATTCAGATTGTAAAACTTGCGGCCTTAAGAAGATATTAAGACCCTGCCGAGAAATTCGCCCTGTGCCTTGACTCCCGGCGTGGAGGTCACTCGCGAACGGAATCTCTTGGTTTTTATGCGTTTTTTATGGGTTGCTTTGGATACTCAAAGAAACTCCCGGTTGCGTTTGTGGAACCACGTGGCTTCGATACACAGGGATAGCGCGCATCGAGCCTGGAAAGTTGAGCCGCTGAGGTGAGCCCAGCACATTTTCTCGTATTGACAATTCCCGCCGCCGAAAGCGAGCGCGACGATGCCCGAATCAATTAGTGTGCTGGTGGTGGACGACGAGCCTGCGCTGCGTAAGGTGATACGCGCTTCCCTCACGGCCAGCGGCTTTCAGGTGGAGGAATGCGGCACCGGGCAGGACGCTCTGGGAGTGGTCCAGCAGCGTCCTTTCGATTTGGTGTTGCTGGATGTGAATTTGCCTGGAATGGGCGGGGTGGAGATCTGCCGCAAAATTCGGGCGGTGGCCCCTCGTGCCGGCATCCTGATGGTCACTGTGCGCGATGCCGAAGAAGACAAGGTGTCGGCGCTGGAAGCCGGGGCAGACGACTACGTGACGAAGCCGTTCCGGTTCCGGGAACTGGTGGCCCGCATGGGAGCAGTGTTTCGCCGCACGCATGCGTCCGATGTACCTGAGCCGTTGGTCCTCTCGATCGGAAATTTGAATATCGACGTGCGCCGCCGCGTTCTGTGGAAAGGCCGGGAGGAGGTGCATCTTTCGCCGAAGGAATTTGATTTGATCGCGTTCCTCATGAAGAACCAGGGAGCACCCCTGACGCATGCCCGCCTGCTGCGCGCCGTCTGGGGGCCGGAGTATGGTAACGAACTCGAATACCTGCGGTCGTATGTCCGGATGCTTCGGAAGAAGATTGAAGACGATCCGGCGCATCCCCAATATTTGCTGACGGAGCCCTGGGTAGGCTACCGATTTCGCAACCCAGCGGATCCCGATGCTGCCGTCGCTGAATTGCTGGGAGAAGACTGACAAGCTCTATGCTTGAGATGTTGTCGTTAGCGAAATTGTCAATTGGTAAGCGCCTCCGGCTGCGGATCGCGCTGCTGCCTGCTGCGTGCGCGTTGCTCGCTGCAGTCGAACCCGCCTGGAAGACGAACCCAGTGGCCCAATGGACTACGGAAGACGCTCTGCATTTGCTCGCTGCTTCGCCGTGGGTGAAGCAAGCCGTGCCTGTGCTGCTGCCACGGCTAACTCCAGAGCAACGGCGGCAAGGCGGCGCAACGGGCGGTGGTAAGGACAGCGGGCTCAAAACGCTCGGCATAGGCGGCGGGAGTGACACCTCAGTGCAGCCCTCCCGGCAAATCCAGGGCGGAGCTCTGACAATCCGCTGGGAAAGCGCTTTTCCAGTGCGGGCGGCAGAACTGAAGGCGCAGGATCTGGGAGCTCCTGACTGGGAGGGTGATGCGTACGTCCTGGCCGTGTACGGCGTGCCCGGTCTCAAGTTCGACCACAACCAGAAGTCACTGGAAGGCGAACTGAAAGCCGCAGCGTTCCTGAAACGCGAAGGGAAGAAAGATCTGAAACCGTCCAGCGTCCAATTGATGCAGGCGCGCAACGGACTAGCGGTCGTGGTGTATTTGTTTCCTCGTTCGAACGAGATCTCCACCGAGGATCAGCGCGTCGAGTTCGTTGCTCAAATCGATCGGCTTTCGCTTGCACAGTACTTCTATCCCGCAGAGATGGAATTCGAGGGCAAGCTTCAATTGTGATGCCCAGCCTTGGGCGCCCGGCGGGAAATAAAGAAGTGCTGAAGAACGCGTAAAGATTTTGGGGCAATCGAAAGCCTCTTATCAAAGCGCATGAGACCAGCCATCCGTTGCGTCGATCACGCAACATGAGCCGCACCAGGCCCTTACATAACCCTGCACTTCCCAAGGAGCAGTGAGGCGGACTCGAACAGCTTCGAAGGCAAGCTAATTGCATTCATGCCTTTTTCATGGATGTGAATCAATACTGACTTATCGAAGCAATCCGGCTGGAGTAGCATTCTTACTGCCGTTGCGGAAGAGTCACTTACTTAGGAAATAGCCATTATGAAATGCAAACTGTTCTTGGCTGTATTATGGGCCGGCGCTGGCCTGGTTTCTGTGTCGGCGCAGTCGACATTCGGAACGCTGCAAGGTGTTGCCTCAGTCGGCGCGATGCGAGTCGGTGGCGCACAGGTTGTGATCCACCGCGTTCAGGACAACACGGTTTATAAGCTCACGACGGGCGCCGACGGGGTGTTCGTTCTGAAGAATCTGGATCCGGGCCGCTACGAAGTCAGCGCGAACAAAGGCGAGCTTCGAAGCGCACCCAAGAGTGTCGACGTGACATCGTCTCAAGTGGCCAAGGTCGATCTGGCGCTGGCGGCCACGGAAGAAATAAGTCCTGCGGTTGCCAGGGCGCTGGCCGCGATGCAAGCTCGCATCGACCAACTGGAAGCCGAGCTGCGAAAGAAAAACGGCGAAGAGGACTCGGCGGCTGAGGCTTCCGGGGCCTCGCATGGGCCGCTGGTCGCAACCTTGGAGAAGGATCCCAATCAGCTTCCGGTTGTTCCCGCGGCGTTGCTCGCGCCGGATCTGACGAAAGCGGTGGCGTCGGCTGCGGCAGCGCCCAGCATCCCCGCGGCGCAACAGTCCAGCACGGTGCCGGCGGCTGCTCAGAACCAGGCGCCCGCGCCCCCCGCGGTGGATTTGCAGACCCCGTTCGCGTTCGGCGACTTTACCTGGCTCAATGGATCGCCCCGCAACAAGGACGTCGTACTCGATACGCCCTTCTTTACTCCGGAAGTGCGGTTCGACACGCACTACATGGAGGACTTCAACCAGCCGAAAGACCATACCATCGTGGGAGCCACCGAATCCTTTCGTTCCGGTGAAGTTCAGGTCGAACAAGCGAGCGTCGGAGGCGACTTTCACTGGCAGAACGTTCGCGGTCGAATCCTGTTCATGATGGGACTCTTTGCTTCCACGACGCCGCGCAACGACGCAAGCTCAGGCACCGGTTCGTCGGCGGGCAATACCGGCGGAGTCGGCCAGTGGGATCTTCAGAACGCTTACAAGTACGTGTCCGAAGCATACGGCGGATATCACTTCAACGTGCAGCACGGACTTAACGTCGATGCTGGAATCTTCGTGTCTTACATCGGCCTGTTCAGTTACTACAACTTCGACAACTGGACCTACCAGCCGTCTTACGTGTCCTCGAATACGCCCTGGTTTTTCAACGGCGTTCGCGTGCAATGGTTCCCGACCAACAAGTTGAAGATCGAACCCTGGTTCATCAACGGATGGCAGTCCTACGCCAAGTTCAACGGGCATCCGGGTCTGGGCGGACAGCTTCTGTGGATGCCGACAGAATGGTTCAAACTCGTCGCAAACCAATATGGCTTGGGACAGGACAATCTGGGGCTTCCCCACACGGAGCGTCTCCACACTGACGACAGTATCGAAGTCCGATACTACAACAGCCCAGAAAACATGGGCATCTCGAAGATGGCCTTCTCCATAACGGGAGACGCCGGCCTACAACATGGTGGTGGGATTTGCGGCGTTTGCGGCTCATCGGCGCAGAAGGACGTGTTTCTCGGCTGGATGGCTTACGACCGCATTTGGTGGCACAAGGATCTCTTCGCCGTCACCTTGGGCGGTGGCATGATGAACAATCCCGGTCGCTACCTGACACTGCTGCCGCCGATCGATGGCGCTTGGGCTGCTTCCGGTACGCCTTACTTCACGGAAAATCCCGGCCAAAAAGCTCACATGTGGGACAGCACGATTACCTTCCACTACATGCCGAAAGAATACATCACTTGGTGGGCTGAGGCCGGCTATCGCCACTCCGACGTCCCGTATTTCGCCGGCCGCGGTGGTGTAACTCCTCCGGGTGGCAATAACGGATTGCCGCAATACTACACGTGCAATACGGGTGCAACAGCCGGAACAGCCGACTTGGCCGCTGCTTATACTGCCTGCGGCGGACCGGGAACGGTCTGGTTCCCGGATCTCCGCAGAAGCGAAATGAAGCTCAGCGTGGGTGTCATGGTCAAGTTCTAGGGGAGCTGTCCTCCGCGCTAGAGAAAGGATGTTTTCATGAAAAGTCCGGTCCCGGGAATCGGTCCTCTGCTGATTTGTGTTTCTGCGCTGCTAGGCCTGAATGGCTGTGGAAGGGTACATGCGCAGGCTGATGCGGACGCCGCCACCGCCGGTGCTCCCCCGCCAGCCAAAGTTGTGCGCGTCCAGGATGTGAACCTGTTCACAGTCGAGCATCCGGAACAATTTCCATTCGTAACCGCCACGGCTCGTCCCGAAGCATCTGAGCTGGTAGCCACCGGGACAGTCATGCCGGACGTTTCAAGGAACATACCCGTGGTATCTCTGGCTTCCGGCCGGGTCATGGCCATTCACACCCGCTTGGGCGACACGTTGCAAAAAGGCCAGCTCCTGATGACCATTCGAAGCGACGACGTCTCCGGGGGCTACGCGAGCTACCGCATGGCTGTCGCCGACGAGGTTCTTGCCCGGACCCAATATGAACGCGCCAAGGATCTGTATGAGCACGGGGCCATCGCGCTGAACGACATGCAGGTGGCGAAGGATACGGAAGACAAGGCTAAGATCGCGATGGATACTGCGGCCGAGCATTTGCGGCTGCTTGGCAACGATCCGGAGAAGCCCAATGTCTTGGTGGACATCTTTGCACCAAGCTCGGGCGTCATTACCGACCAGCAAGTCACCACAGGATCGCTCGTACAGGCCTACAGCACTCCCTATCCATTCACGATCTCCGACCTCAAGACGACTTGGGTTGTCTGCGACGTTTATGAGAATGACCTGCCCACGGTCAAGCTGGGCGACACGGCCGACATCACGCTGAACGCCTATCCGGATCGCATATTCAAAGGGCGCGTGAGCAACATTGGAGCCATCCTGGATCCCAACATTCGTACGGCCAAAGTACGCGTCGAGCTAGAGAACTCCGGAATCATGCGGCTGGGAATGTTCGTGCGTGCCACGTTTCACGGCCAAACGACAGAGATGCATACCGTGGTGCCGCAGTCCGCGATCCTGCATATCCACGATCGCGACTTCGTATATGTTCCCGCTCACAGCAATGAATTCCGCCGGCTCGAGGTGGCCAGCGGAGACGAGTTGCCGGGCGGTATGCAAGATGTCAAGTCCGGCTTACAGCCGGGCCAGCAGGTAGTCTCAAACGCGCTGGTGCTGGAGCGCACCATCGATCAATAGGCCATACCAAGCACACCTGAGAGATAGACCGTGATTCGCGCACTTGTCGATTTCGCGTTAAACAACCGGTTCGTGGTCATCGCGATCGCGATTCTACTGGTCGGCTGGGGCGCCATCTCATTTCACAACTTGCCGGTGGAAGCATATCCCGACATCGCGGACAACTATGCGACCGTCATCACGCAATGGCCGGGCCGCGCCGCCGAGGAGGTCGAGCAACAGGTCACCATACCGCTTGAGATCGCCCTAAACGGCATTCCTGCTCGTACACACATCCGCTCCGAGTCGATTTTCGGCCTGTCTTTCATCATCATCGTCTTCGACGACGGGTCAAACAACGATTGGAATCGGCAGAAAGTCCTTGAAAAACTTTCGCAGGCCGACCTGCCGCCCGGCCTCCAACCCTCCATGGGTACGGACTGGAGCACCACGGGACAGATTTATTGGTATGTGCTGAAAAGCACGAATCCTAAGATCGATCTCATGGATTTGACGTCCCTGGAAGACTTCGTCGTGGAGAAGGAGATCAAGTCCGTCCCGGACATCGTGGACGTCAGCCCATTTGGCGGGATCCATCGCGAATATCAGGTGCGGGTGGATCCGAACAAGCTTGTGTCCTACGGCCTGAGCATCGGTCAGGTGGAGCAGCAACTTGCCAACAACAACGTGAACGCCGGCGGAAATTTCATCGAAACCGGCCTCCAGCAAATGAACGTCCGCGCGATTGGTCTGTTTCGGAATGTGAAAGACATCGAACAGACAGTATTGACGACCAAGACCGGGACTCCACTACGTGTCAAGGACATCGCGGTGGTGGCGCAAGGCCCCAAAGTCCGCCTGGGCCATGAGGGAAGGGCGATCCGCCACGACGACGGCGTCATCGTCGACGACGACGATGTAGTCTTCGCGCAGGTGATGATGCGCAAAGGCGCGGATTCCGGACCAACGCTAGTAAAGCTTCACGAGAAGGTGAATCAGCTCAACAACGGGATTCTTCCGCCCGGCGTGAAGCTGGAAAAGATGATCGACCGCAGCGATCTTCTGGGATTCACCCTGAACACGGTCCTGCACAATTTGGGCGAAGGAATGATTCTGGTGTCGCTCATCCTTTTCCTGTTTCTCCTGAACGTCCGAGCGGCACTGATCGTGTCGCTTACCATTCCGTTCTCGTTGCTGTTCGCTTCCATCTGGCTTGGCGCGACGAAAGTTCCTGTGAACCTTCTTTCGCTTGGCGCGCTGGATTTCGGCATGGTGGTGGACGGCGCCGTGGTGATGGTGGAAAACATCGTGCGGCACATGGCGCGCGCCCGGAACAGCGAGGGCCCTCGCAAACCGGTTGCGCAAACCATTCGAGAGGCAGCACACGAAGTGCAGCGCCCGGTGTTTTACGCCATCGCTATCATCATCACCGCGTATTTGCCGATCTTCACGCTACAGCGAATCGAGGGCAGGTTGTTCCGGCCGATGGCCTGGACGGTTGCATTTGCGCTGCTGGGCGCCATGACGTTCTCGATTCTCATCGCGCCGGTTCTATCGAGTGCACTGTTTCGCAAAGGAGCAAAGGAAGCCCGCAATCCGGTGATGGCCTTTTTGACGGAGCGGTATCGCAGGCGGCTGCGCTGGGCCATCCAACACCGCTGGCTCACGCTAAGCGCCGGAGTCATCGCTTTGGGCGTGTCAGCTTTCCTGGCCTTCAGCGGAATCATCGGTGGGGAGTTTCTGCCGCATCTGGACGAGGGTTCCATTTGGATTCGTGGAACACTGGCGCAAAGCACAAACCTCACCGAGGGGACGCGTTTCATGAATCAGACTCGCCTGGTCCTTGCGGCCTTCCCGGAGGCGATTCAGGTTGTTTCCCAGATCGGACGGCCCGACGATGGAACCGACACGGGCGGGTTCGGCAACACCGAATACTTTGTCGACCTGAAGTCGAAAGATGAATGGCGTCCCGTATTTCATAAGGATAAGGACAGACTGATCGCCGCGATGAATCGCGAGCTTGACAAATTGCCGGGCGCAACGTGGAATTTCTCACAACCAATCGAAGATAACGTTGGAGAAACGCTAACCGGCACTAAAGGGCAGCTTGCCTTGAAAATCTATGGTCAAGACTTGAGGAGCCTTGAGGAGACCGGCGACCAGGTGATCGCCGTAATGCGAAACGTGCCGGGCATTGCCGACGTAAAGCTATATCGGGACACGGGACAGCCGAACGTAAATTTCACAATAAACCGGCAAGCGGCCGGGCGCTTCGGAATCAGCGTCAGCGACATACAAGACGTCATCCAAACTGCGGTGGGCGGGAACGCCGTGAGTCAGGTTCTGCCGATGGGAACTCCCGAGCGCTATGACGTTGTCGTGCGCTACCCGGAGAAGTATCGCGACACTCCGAAAGCCATCAGCAATATCCGCATACTCTCACCCACGGGGGAGCGAGTGTCTCTCGCGCAACTCACGGATCTGGAGATCCGCGACGGCGCCTACGACATCTACCGGGAGGAGGGCAGCCGCTACGTGAGTGTCACGTTCAATGTGCGCGGACGCGATCTGAATACCTCGGTAGAAGATGCCATGGCCCAGATCAATCAGAAAGTCAAGATGCCGCAAGGTTACCGCCTGGGCTTGACAGGCGAATACGAGAGCTCCAAGCGCGCACAAGCGCGGCTGGCGCTCATCATTCCGCTGACTCTCCTCGTCATCTTCATCATTCTTTACACGATGTTTAAATCCGCAAAATGGGCCAGCCTGATTTTGGCGGTGGTAGCGATGGCCCCCATCGGCGGGCTATTGGCGCTGTACGTGACGGGGACCCATTTCAGCGTCTCGTCGGGAATCGGCTTCCTGGCGCTCTTCGGCGTTTCGGTGCAAACCGGCGTCATCATGTTGGAATACATTAACCAACTTCGCGCCAAAGGTCATTCCATCGTGGATGCCGCCGTGGAAGGTGCGGTGTTGAGGCTTCGTCCCATCATGATGACGTCGCTGGTCGCCACCTTCGGCCTGGTTCCGGCTGCCTTATCCCACGAAATCGGCTCGGACTCGCAGCGCCCGTTCGCGATCGTTATTGTCGGCGGCCTGATCGCCGCGCTCTTCATGAGCATCATTCTATTACCGGCTCTCTATGCATGGATCGCGCGGGACGGAGATGTGCTTCCGAAACCGGAGGCCGCCGTTGAAGCGTAGGCGTGGCATGTTGCAAATTCGACGAAGCCTTTGGCTGGGACTGCTTGCGGCCACGGCGTTGGGGCAGACCGAGCCACCCGTGAAGATCACATTGGAACAGGCCCTCCAACTCGCCATCCAACACAATCACGGCCTGCTCGCCGCCCGCACCACCATCGTGCAGAACCAGGCGCTGGAAGTGCAAGCCAATGTGCGGCCGAACCCAACGCTATTTACCGACTGGGAATACCTGCCGCTGGTCGCTACGGGAAGCTTCGCAAATTACCTCCACGATTCAACCGAAGGCGACATCGGCCTGAGTTATCTGTTCGAGCGCGGCCAGAAACGGCAGAACCGTTTACAAGCAGCCAAGGACGTGACCGCCGTGAGCCGCTCGACCGTGCACGATAACGAGCGCACGCTCGCCTTTCAGGTTGCCCAACTCTATGTCAACGCTCAATTGGCAGACTCGACTCTGGATCTCGCGCGGCAAGATTTGAGGAGCTTCCAAACCACTGTCGAAATCAGCGAGCGTCAGTACCGGAGCGGCGGTTTATCCGAGAACGACTATCTGCAAATCAAGCTGCAACTGGTTCAGTTCCAGCAGGACGTTGAGACGGCGGAGCTTTTGAAGGCTCAATCGCTTTCAGATCTGCGGCAAGAGATCGGCTATGAGTCCGTGTCTACCGAATATGACATCGCAGATCCTCTGGAATATCACCCCGTGACCCTTTCTCTCGAGGAGTTGCGGCAGAAAGCGCTGGAGAATCGTCCGGACTTGCGTGCCGCTACCCAAGGCGTCGCTGCCGCACAGAGTCAATACGAATTAGCCAAGGCGAATGGCAAACAAGACGTTAGTCTGTCGGGCAACTATTCGCATGTCAATGGCATCAGCGCGATGACCTTCTCGGTAAGCGTGCCCCTGCCCATCTTTGACCGCAATCAGGGCAATATCGCTCAGACGCACGTAGCCATCACGCAAGCACTAGAGCAGCAGAAGGCTGCCAACGGCCAAGTGCTCACCGACGTGCGAGACGCTTACGAGGCTTTGCTATCAAATGACCGCGTCGTCAAGATCTTTTCGTCGGGGGCGCGCGAGACTGCGCTGAAAAGCCGTGAGATCAGCGAATACGCGTACCGCCGCGGCGCCATCTCGCTTCTCGACTTCCTCAATGCCGAGCGCCAGTATCGTGCCACGGAGCTGGCTTATCGGCAAGCCCTGGCTGCCTACAACACAGCGCTGGAGCAGCTCCGCGAGGCGGTCGCAACCAGGAGCTTGATTTGACCAGAGCGGAAATTCGCGCACGGATCCAAGAGATCGGCATTCTGCCGGCCTTGCGTGTGTACTCGCCCGAGGATGCTCTTTTCGCCACCGAAGCCGTGGCGGCCGGTGGAATCCCGATCGTGGAAGTCACCATTACCGTGCCAGGCGCCGTCGAAGTAATACGCCATCTGGCGCAGAATCCGGACATTATTCAGGGAGCCGGGACGGTACTCGACTTGGGCTGGGCTCGCCGCTGTGTGGACGCGGGCGCGCAGTTCCTGACGAGTCCTGGGTTCGATCCCAAGATCGTCGAGTTTGCGGCTCACGAGAATGTCGTTTCCATGCCGGGCGCATTGACGCCGAGCGAAGTGATGCAAGCAGCCAAGGCAGGTGCGGACTTTATCAAGATTTTCCCGTGCGGGCAAGTGGGCGGACCACATTATATAAAGGCCTTGAAATCACCATTCCCGGAACTTCGCTTTATCGCGGCTGGAGGCGTAACGCAAACTACCGCTCGCGACTATATATGGGCCGGCGCGTCTGCGCTGGGCATTGGGGCCGACCTCGTTCACCAGGACGCGATTCTCCGGCGGGAACGGGGCTGGATTGTGGAACTGGCGCGACGGTACGTGCACATGGTTAGCCAGGCCCGTGAAGAGATAAAGGAATCCTCGAAATGAGAAATATGCTGGCCCTTGCGTGGTCGTTAGGATTCGTAGTGGTATTGCCACTGCCCGCGGACGAAGCGCTGAAGCCGCCGGCTCAGACGACCAGCACCACCCACGTTGAATTCGCGCCCGGTGGCGTCATTCGAGTGAACGGGTCGTACGATGATTTGTACGTCGAAGGTTGGGACCAGCCTGAAGTGGAGATCTCCACGACCAAATTCATGCGTTTCGAATACGAACTCGAGCACCCGGAAAAGGCGAGGCGCCGCCTGGATACAGTCAAAGTCGAAACACAGCGCCGCTCCGCCGGGGAGCTCGAAATTTCCATTCAGCTCCCGCGCCGAAGCGTCCGGTTGCCGCTCTTGGGCGGTGTCAGGCTGGAATGCCATCTGCGCGTCCCACGCAAGTCCAGGCTAGTGATCCGCCATGCGATCGGCCTTATATCAGTAACTGACGTCACCGGCGATATTGAGGCACACTGCCGCCAAGGCGACATTATGCTTTGGCTTTTCGAATCGGGCACCTACTTGATCGACGCGAGGACCAAGCTGGGCAAGGTTTCGTCGGATTTCACAGGCAAAACGCACAGCCGGTTCCTGGTGGGCCAGAAGTTTGTGAGCGCGGGCGCCGCGCCAGTGCAGAGAATTTCCGTGCGCACCGTTTTTGGGGGCGTTACGATCAAGCCGATTTTGCCGGAATCGCACGCGAACAGTGCGGCACAGCACAACACTCGTGAAGTATCCGGGTTGCACCTCAAGTGACCTAGCCTTATACTTACCTTGACACCAAGCAGTGCCCGAGTGCCATCCCCCCGTTGCTGGCGTGGCGAAATCCCAAATAGGAGAAATCGCATGAACGGAAGGATTTTGGTTCTCTCGATCGCCGCGGGCCTGATTGGTGGAGCGTTTTCAGGCTACCTGCGGCCCACCTCAGTGCAAGCGCAATCGCAACCGCCTAAGGAAATCCGGGCCCAACGTTTTACTTTGGTCAATCAGGAGGGAGTCGCGCTGGGCAGTTTCTCTTTCGACAACTCCGGGCGGCCGCAAATTGTGCTTCGTGACCGCTCCGGCCATGAGGTCTGGAGCGCGAGTGTACGAACGGGCGACAGTTCTAAGCGCTTCGACAACAAATAGAGCTGCCAAAAGCATCAAGTTCAACCAGCATTGTAGAGACGCCAAGACCACGTCGCGCGCCCCCTAAGACACCAACTGACGAACGCAGATGCCTCTTGCTTTCGTGGACTGTGCAAAAACTGTGTCCGAACTCGATCTGTTGAAGCCGCTGGAGTTGCTTTTTGAGCGAAAGCAGATTCCCCGGATCGTTGTAAATATTAGGATTCGGCGAAAAACGATGGAGCCTGGAACCGACGAAGCTCGCTTGGGCGCAGGGGGTCGGGCGTTCAAATCGTCCCGCCCCGACCAATAGAATCAAGCAAATAGGGCCGAATCCAGGCGGCCTTGAAAATCAGTTGTAGATGAATTTGAGGATGTGCAAAAACGACCATGTCTACGTCTCGGCCTTTCTGAACGGCTACTCCCTGACGAGGCAACTAAGAGTTGTTATCCACAGCGAACAGTTTTGCCACCTGGTAGAGTTTTTCGGGGGCAGGTCAAAGGACGTCGTGATCCTATTCCATCCTCCCATCGTCGCTTGGGAGCCCGGTCTCGGTACCGGTCGTGGCCAAGGCGATGGAGCTGTCTTTTGAGCGGCACATCGTGGAGAAGGCGATACTCGGAGAGAGGCTCGCTACCCCACAAACGATCAGGCTTCCTGAGACCGTCAGTGGACGGAGAGGCGTACGCTGTAGCCTACGGGACGAAGCTGATGCCGCGTGTGCCCGCCGCCGTCGGCACCGTGCCGATCACTTGATTGGAAAGCCGATCGATCACGGAAGTTCCGCCACCGAAGTTGTTCACGAGCACCAGTGCCCCGTCAGGACTAACTGCCACATCGACAGGTTGGCTTCCCAGGGGAATCTGTTTGATGGTGTTGAAATTCGAAGTATCGATCAGATAGAGCTGGCCTGAAGTACTAGAGCTTGCAAGATAAGCTGTCGTGCCGGCGGGATCGAATGCGATGCCCTGGGCCATCGGGACCGCCAGGTTCTTTGCCACCGTGTTCGTCAAGGTGTCGATTACGGTCACTACATTGTTTTGATAATAGGTCACCCAGGCTTGCGAGCCGTCGGGAGTGATCGAGACATTCTGCGGATAAAAATAACCGACTGGGATCGTCGTAACTAAACTTCGGCTGGCGATGTCGATCACCAAAACCGAGGCCCCAACATCGTACAGGTTCGTGACATAGGCGCGCTTGCCATCTGGCGTAATGGCCACGCCGCAGGGATGTAGGCTGTAGCTCACATTCATGGTGGACGATGTATTCGTGTTGGTATCGATAAAGTTGACTGCGCTGTCATAACTGCTCACTACAGCCGTGGATGCATCCGGAGTGATGGCTACCTGAAGCGGGTTTGACGCAACAGGAATGGCGGCGCTGAATGAGAGAGGGCAAGCTTTGAGGCGTGTTACCGTGTTCTCGTAATGGTTCACCACAAAAAAGCTCGAGGTTGGGTCACACGTTGGGGCGGGAGGTGGCGAACTGAGTGGACCGATTGGCGGGAACGGCAGATTCAAAATCGGCGGGAGGGGATTGGCCAAAGCGAGAGCCTTGGGTTTCAAGCGTTGCGAATCCCTTGCGCTCTTCAACGACGACGGGACTTGCAGCATCCTGCTGATCGCGTTCTGCATGTTGTCGTTGTATGTGCAATCTAACGGAACCTGTTGCTCCTGCGGTAACGGCATGGCGCTAAAACTGTCGGAGTAGCGCGCGATGGCGTATTCTTTGATAACGTTTCCATTGTTGTCACAGAATCCGACAATGACGGTGCCGGGCGTTGGCCCAGGCGCCAATCCAACATGGCCGGCTCCAAGCTGCGCCGATGCCGAACCAGCGAAGAGGCATCCCAGTGAAATGAATCTGCAAATCGTCTTCATGCCCACTCCTACTGAAACGTCACTGTCTTGCCAAGAATGGACCCGGGCAGAACAGCCCCGAAATCGAGGCCGCTCGCCTGAAAGGTCGAAGGACTCGCAAATGGCCACTCGCCGAGATAGATCGCACCTTTATATTGGTTGGTTACCGCCGTTGCGGGAAAGTTCGCAAGCATATCGCTGGGGACAGTGATCGACGTTGCGCCAGGAGCAGCGACGCACAGGAACATGGCGCTCGAATTGTGCGGCAGGTCTACGCCCAGACCGGAAGCCACCATCGTTGCGCCCGAGGGCGCGCCGGCAAAGTTTAGGGTCAGCCCCTGCGAGCGCGTGACTGATAAAGTCTGGTCGCGGTTGGTCCAGGTGACCGGGGCCGGCATGGTGAAGGATGCGTGAAAACCAACTTGAGCGCCTTGGCCGTTGAGGGTGAAACTCCCAGGATTGAGCACGAGGCTCGACGGAAACCAGGTGAGACCATTCACAGCCGCGCCGGCTTCTCCTAGGGTCACTCCCGCGGGAGTCGACAACGAGACGGAAGCACTTCCGCCAGCGCTCGACAAAATCACAGTTTTGCCCGCATCCAGCGTTTGCCCCGAGCCTGTGGTTCCCGCCGGTAAGGCGGTTGTGCCCAGGTCACCTGCGCCTCCGTAGGCCGTGCAAGTGCCCGCCGGAGGAATCGATAAGATCGGGTTGAAATTAAAGGGGCCTGCAGCTTGCTTGGTCATGATCTCCCAGACATAGTCGCTCACTGCCTCCACGGGTGAGCTGGTCCCAAGGTCTTCGTTCACCGAGTGCCGCATCGCGAGAATGACGCCGAGATTGCCACCATTCATCAACGGCGGCGCGAAGGCGTTGGCCGGCTCGGCGCATCGTGCACCACTGGGATCGATGGCCATAGTGGTTACATTGCTGACGATGGTCCCACCGGTCCGCACATACACCGGGACCCAGCATCCTGTGGGCGCGTTAGCTGGGACAGTGAACTGGATCTCGTCCGATCCAGCGCAGCAACCGCTGCGGCCCGAGTAAGCGACCTGAGCGGAGATGCCACCGACGAACACTTCCGTCTTGGTGGGTAGGGTCATAACTGTGGGGGCGGCATTGTCGGGGAAAGGTGCTGGTCCTAGGCCAGTGCCCCAGAGAATCGCCAGTTGCCCGGGTTTCGCGGCCAGAGTGTTGGTATTGAGAGGAGTTTGGCCGGAGATGTAGTTTTGAAAAATACCGGGTCCTATGCCTGTGCCAGTTGCGGTGTAAATTCCAAAACTGGAGTTCACGATGTTGACCGGCACCGGATTGCTGGTTTGATTGTTATAGACCACGCGCACAGAATTCACGCCGAGAGCCGTGTTCGATGGCATGATGGCATTGATCTGTGAGCCGCTGACATATACAGGAATGGCGTTGACGGAAGAACTGCCTTGAATCACCTGGATTGCGACGCCGGCCAGTGAAGTGCCGAGCGGAAAGCTGAGAGACGGACTGGACGCGGGCCCGAGTCCTCGCCCAAAAATTGTAAACACCGAACCGCGCGCGATCGATCCGCTGGGAAGCCCAGACGGCATATAGCTTCCTGCGTTGACTATGCCTCGATAGTAGACCACCGGTTGCCCAAGCAACGGCGCGGCCAGGTAAGCCAAGAACAGAATCGAGGCGACCGATTTCATAGCGATTAAAATGTTAGCAGAGTTCTCTAAGGATCAATCGGAATAACATTTGTTCTCGCCCGTCACCCGGGTCTCGATGCCCTATCCTGAACCCGATCTCCTCCCGGTCCCCCCCCGCGCGGGCAAGAAGCGCAAGATTAAAAAAACACCACTCGCCACAAACTGAAGAATGCGCCAAGGCAGAACGATTCGGGAAAATGCCAGCAACTAGGATCGTCGTTGAAACCAGAGGCTATTGTCCGGCCGACGATAGGTGTAAAATTGTCCCTTGCTACACGTCCTTCGATCCTGGCGGGAGAAAGTAGCGTAACATAATCGATCACGGAGATTTAACGATGCGAAAACGTTCTCTCTTGTTCCTTTCGTTGCTGGTTCCGGCCTTTTTAGGCCTCGGCGGATATGCCGTCCTCAAAGCGCAGCAAAAGACTTCGACGGGCAGCGCGAAGCGCTGGTCTGATGCGGCCACCTGGCCGGACAAGAAGGTGCCGGGCAAAGACGCCGCTGTCACGATTGACAAGGACATGAACGTCATCCTCGACGTCAGTCCGCCACCGCTGCGCAGTTTGACGATCAACGGCAAACTGAGCTTCGCAGATAATAAGGATCTCGAACTGACCACCGAGTGGGTCATGGTGCACGGGGAACTGGAAATCGGCACCGAAGCCAAGCCCCATACGCGCAAGGCCACCATTACCCTCACCGACAACGTCAAAGACGAAGATATGAGTGGAATCGGTGGAACGAATGACCGCAGTGACCGCGGGATCATGATGATGGGTGGAACCCTGAACCTGCACGGTACGGAGAAGAACTCCTGGACCAAGCTGGCAGAGACGGCCGCCGCGGGCAGCAACACCATCGAAGTCTTGAATGCCGGTGACTGGAAAAAAGGCGACGTGATTGTCCTTGCGTCCACGGATTTCGATCCCCATCAGGCAGAGCGGCGAACCATTGCCGCCATCCGTGGCAACAGGATCACGCTCGACAAGAAACTGGACTACATGCACTTCGGCAAGATTACCTTTGACGTGGATGAACGCGGCGAAGTCGGCATGCTGTCGCGCAATATCGTGATCCAGGCTTCCCCTGACGCAGACCAGACGCTCTTTGGCGGCCACATCATGGCGATGGACGGGGGCAAGATGTTTGTCGATGGCGTGGAGCTCAATCGCATGGGTCAGAACATGCATCTGGCCCGGTATCCGATCCACTGGCATCTGATCGGCGATGCGCAGGGACAGTACATCAAGAACTCGGCGATTCACGACACCTACAGCCGCTGCGTGACCGTGCATGGCACAAATTACTTGGACGTTGAAAATAACGTGACCTACAACAACATTGGTCACTGCTTCTTCCTGGAGGATGCCGTGGAGCACGGCAACCAGTTCGTGCACAACCTGGGGATCCTCACCAAGTGTCATCCCGACGCGCCGTGCGTCGCGACAAACCTCGCCGCATCTGGAGAGCGCCGAGCGGGAACGAATGGCCAGAATGCCAAGGATATCCTGATTCCCTCGGACAACACGGCCGCGACTTTCTGGATCACCAACCCGGACAACATCTACCGCGATAACGTGGCCGCGGGTTCCGACTCGAACGGCTTCTGGATGTCATTGCCGGAACACCCGACCGGTAAGTTCGAAGGCACCGAGATCAGTGCGAAGACCTGGCCGCGCCGAACGCCATTCCGCGAGTTCAAGGGCAACGTCGCCCACTCCAATTACGACTCGTTCATGTTCGACCGAAACGTTGGTCCCGATGGCCATTTCGGTGTTACCGGCAGCTCGCATACTGGCCATGAGAATCCCGCTGACGCGAACAGCAAGGAGCTGGAATCGGTCTTCCAGGATCTCACCGCCTACAAGAATCGCAATGGCGGCATCTGGGGCCGCGGTGAGCTGCACGTATTCAGGAACGTGAAGCTGGCCGACAACGCTATCGGCTTTACGCACGCGTCCGGCGAATTCGGTCGTTCCGCCTTTACGTCACGGGTGGTTGACTCGCTGTTCGTGGGCGAAACGGAGAACGTCGGCAACCCCAGGACTGACGCGGAAAAGGCTTACGGCCGCAGCTTGCCGAAGCCAGAAATGCCGGATTACCCGATCCGCGGCTACGAGTTCTACGATTACCGTCATGACGTGGTGAATGACACCTTCGTGAATTTCGAGGACAACGCCACTCGCAAGACGGGAGCGATCTCTTACCTGATGTTTACCAGCTTCGGGGTGAGCTCCAACAACTCCGTCGAGCACCTGAAATTCGTCAAAGCAAAGCCGGTGTATTTTCCGCCGATGGAGCGTAAGTGGGCCAACGATAATTTCGGCAGTACGGCCTATAAGACCGCGGTGATCCGCGACAGGGACGGCTCGTTCGGCGGTGGTCCCGATTCCTACGTTCTCATCAACGACGGCGTCAACGACAGCATCGCAGCCGACGCTGGAGCTTGTGAGGTCAAGCCCACCTGGAATGCCGCGGTATGCAGGGGCGATGTTGGACGCCTGAATATTGGCGCGCTCGGCGGCGGCGTCCCCTTCATCCCCGGCGGCGGCGCTCGTGGCGCAGGCGCTGGTCCTGGCGGTGGTCCCGGCGGTGGTCCCGGCGCTGGTCAACGCAGGGCCGCGGTAGCCGGCGGTCGTGGCGCTGGGAACGGCGCCCCCGGTGGTCGTGGCGCCTATGGCGGTCCTGGTGGACCGGCTGGTAGAGGCGGCGGTTTCTTTGGAGGCCCCCCAGGACCTCCTCAGCCGCCAGTCATTCTCAGCCGCAATGGCAAGGAATACAACCTAACGGGCACCAACGTACGAGCCGGTACCGAGATCAAGGTGACCACCGAAAGGCCGACCGTGGCGCTCTCCCTGACGGAACTGGATGCCGGCTCTTGGGTCATCTTCGAGCTGCCGGGATTCACCACCGCAGCCTCGGGTACGCCGCAGGACAGCCTGGATGCGCTGCGTAAGGCCAGCGCCACCTCGTACTACAAGGGCAAGGATGCGCTCTGGGTGAAGGTTATCTCCAACGGTGAAGGCGCCAACGGCGCCGGCCCCTTCGTCGGTGGAACCAGCGTCCAAGTCAGCCGGTAAGCTGACCCCGCTGTTTGAGCATGAGCCCCCGGCACAGGCTGGGGGCTTTCTGTTTCGTGCCGCAATGCTGCGCAATGGGTTCCCCGGAACATTGCGCATTGAAGGATTCTACCGTCGCGTCCGTTGAAACCAGAGGGTATTTTCCGGCCGACGATAGGTGTAAAATTGTCCCTTGCTATCACATTTCTTGATCCTCGCGGGAGAAAGTAGCGTAACATCATCGATCACGGAGAATTTAGCGATGCGAAAACGTTCTGTCTTGTTCCTTTCGTTGCTGGTTCCAGCCTTTTTAGGCCTCGGCGGATATGCCGTCCTCAAAGCGCAGCAAAAGACTTCGACGGCTAGCGCGAAGCGCTGGTCTGATGCGGCCACCTGGCCGGACAAGAAGGTGCCGGGCAAAGACGCCGCTGTCACGATTGACAAGGACATGAACGTCATCCTCGACGTCAGTCCGCCACCGCTGCGCAGTTTGACGATCAACGGCAAACTGAGCTTCGCAGATAATAAGGATCTCGAACTGACCACCGAGTGGGTCATGGTGCACGGGGAACTGGAAATCGGCACCGAAGCCAAGCCCCATACGCGCAAGGCCACCATTACCCTCACCGACAACGTCAAAGACGAAGATATGAGTGGAATCGGTGGAACGAATGACCGCAGTGACCGCGGGATCATGATGATGGGTGGAACCCTGAACCTGCACGGTACGGAGAAGAACTCCTGGACCAAGCTGGCAGAGACGGCCGCCGCGGGCAGCAACACCATCGAAGTCTTGAATGCCGGTGACTGGAAAAAAGGCGACGTGATTGTCCTTGCGTCCACGGATTTCGATCCCCATCAGGCAGAGCGGCGAACCATTGCCGCCATCCGTGGCAACAGGATCACGCTCGACAAGAAACTGGACTACATGCACTTCGGCAAGATTACCTTTGACGTGGATGAACGCGGCGAAGTCGGCATGCTGTCGCGCAATATCGTGATCCAGGCTTCCCCTGACGCAGACCAGACGCTCTTTGGCGGCCACATCATGGCGATGGACGGGGGCAAGATGTTTGTCGATGGCGTGGAGCTCAATCGCATGGGTCAGAACATGCATCTGGCCCGGTATCCGATCCACTGGCATCTGATCGGCGATGCGCAGGGACAGTACATCAAGAACTCGGCGATTCACGACACCTACAGCCGCTGCGTGACCGTGCATGGCACAAATTACTTGGACGTTGAAAATAACGTGACCTACAACAACATTGGTCACTGCTTCTTCCTGGAGGATGCCGTGGAGCACGGCAACCAGTTCGTGCACAACCTGGGGATCCTCACCAAGTGTCATCCCGACGCGCCGTGCGTTGGGACAAACCTCGGCCCGTTCGGAGCGGAGGGCGGCAAAAACTTCGATCTGGAGGGCCAAAACGCCAAGGACATCCTGATCCCTTCCGACAACACGGCCTCGACTTTCTGGATCACCAATCCGGACAATATTTACCGGGATAACGTGGCCGCGGGGTCGGACGCGACCGGTTTCTGGTTCGCCTTGCCGGAACATCCGACGGGTAAGTTCGCAGGCACGGAGATCAGTGCGAATACCTGGCCGCGTCGAATGGCGGTGCGGGAGTTCAAGGGCAACACCGCGCACTCGAACTTTGACGGTTTCATGTTCGACCGCGGCCCGAGGGCCGATGGCCATTTCGCCGTCGGCGGGCACATTGCCCTTGCCAATCCCGCTGACCCAAACAGCCCTCAAGTGGAGACGGTCATCGAGGATTTCACCAGCTACAAGAACCAAAATAGTGGCATGTGGGCACGCGGTGAAATGGACCTGTTCAAGAACCTGAAGCTGGCCGACAACGCCATTGGCTACACGCATGCATCCGGGAACTTCGGCCGTTCCGCCTTTACGTCAAAGGTCGTTGACTCGCTGTTCGTGGGTGAAACCGACAACATCGGCAACCCCAGGACGCCGGCGGAAATGGCTTACGGCCGCAGCTTGCCGGAGCCCAAACTCCCGGATTACCCGATCCGCGGCTACGAGTTCTACGATTACCGTCATGACGTGGTGAATGACACCTTCGTGAATTTCGAGGACAACGCCACTCGCAAGACGGGAGCAATTTCTTACCTGCTGTATACCAGCTTCGGAATGAGCTCCAACAACATCGTACAGGGCGCGAAATTCGTCAACGCCAAGCCGGTGTATTTCCCGCCGATGGAGTTTAAGTGGAGCAACGATGATTACGGCAATGGGAGCTACCAGACCGCGGTGTTCAACGACAAGGACGGCTCGGTAAGTGGTGTCCCCAATTCCTACATTCTCATCAACGACCCAAACGACGGAATCGCAATTGACGACGCCTGCGAGATCAAGCCGGCCTGGAATGCTGCCGTGTGCAAGGGCGACGTCGGGCGCATGACTGTTGCCGCCCCCGCCGCCGGTGGTGGTCGTGGCGGTCCTGGCGGTCCTGGCGGCCGTGGCCCCGGTGGTGGCAGAGGCGGCGCTGCGGTCGCGGGCGGTCGTGGCGCTGGCAGGGGTGGCATCGGTGTTATCGTTGGCCCCAGAAACGGGGTCCTGGGCGCCCCTCCACCTCCGGGTCCCCCAATCGTTCTCAGCCGCAACGGCAAGGATTTGCGCGTCACCGGAGAAACCAACGTACGAGCGGGTAGCGAGATCAAGGTGACTACCGAAAGGCCGTCCCTGTCCCTCAGCGTGAAGGAACTGGATAAGGGCTCGTGGGTGATCTTCGATCTGCCGGGATTCACCACTGCGGCGTCGGGTACGGAGGAGAGCAGTCTGGATGCACTTCGCGAGGCCAGCGCCACCTCGTACTACAAAGGCAACGGTTCGCTTTGGGTCAAGCTTGTCTCCAACGGCGACGTCCTTGGCAGCGGCCCTGAAAGCGGCCCCAGTGGCGGAGCCAGCCTGCAGGTCAGCCGGTAAGCTGGATCCTGTCGTATGAGCAAGAGCCCCCGGCACAGGCCTGGGGGCCTTTTGTTGTGTGCCGCAATCGGTTCCCGGAACAATGCGCATTGAAGGATCCAACCGTCGCCTGTCCCTGCGTGTTGTTCCGGTCCCAGGAGTCTAATAGAGCCCCGAGTAAACGTTGTTCTGTTGTGTCCAGCATAGGCGAAACCACGATATCATATTCGCCTTATGTTCGCCTATGCTAGGTCCGTGCCCTCTCGCGCCTGCCGGGTCTCGTTCAGCGATTCTGAAGGCCTCGAACACACGGTTGAAGTCGCCGCGGCCTCGGTCTTGGAGGCTGCCGTGCTTGCGCTCGCGGAATTTCGCAGGTGCGGATTTTGCCGAGGTTGCAGTTGGGCCGGCGACCCGCCTGACCGTCCGCGTCAAGCAGCCCGAAACCGAGCATATCGTTAGCGTGGGGAAGCTACAGAGCGATCGCGGGGTATCACGATCCTCAAGTGCAGGCCCATGCATCTCTAGGATCCTGGTTTTGCCCAGACGCCGCGGTCGTGCATCTGCGCGATCTGTTTCAGGATCACCTCGTTCCGGTACTCGGCGTGCTTCATCGGCTCGCGCTCCAAATAGAGATTCTTGGGGTAGATAGGCGTCTCGTAAAGAATCTGGTATAGCTCGGTGCGCAGGTCCTTTAACCAGTTGTCCCATTGCGCGCGCGCACGGTGGTCACGTAACGCCTCGATATCAATAACCCCGCCCACGTAAGTTGAGCCGGCCCCGTAGTCTTGCCTGCCGATGATCTGGCCCCGGTAGTTGATGATGAAGGATCGCCCGCCAAAGGTGTCGATCGGTGTGTTCTCTTCCGCGAACAGGTAATAGGTCCCCATGTTGGGCGCAACCACGTAAACATTGTTGTCGAGCGCCCGCGCGCGGCTTTGAATCTCGAAATAGTCGTTCCCGGTGGCGGGATGAGGATAGGAAGCGCGGTAGATCACTTCGGCGCCATTCAGGGCGAGAGCTCGCGCGTTTTCCGGATAGGAACCTTCGTTCGCCATCATGATTCCCAGGCGCCCGATCTCGGTGTCGACTACTGGCCAGAATGCCTGTAATGTGCGCCCGTATTTTTCCACCCACCAGTCATAAACGTCGTGAGGGCACACCGAGTGCTCGACGGGGAACAGTGGAGACACCTTGTAGTGTTGCAGGATGACTTCGCCCTTGGGGTCGAGGATGAAGCCCACGTTGAAGAATCGATCCTTCCAGTCGGGATGCCGGGCCTTGGCCTGGGCAATGAGGTAGGTATCGTATTCGCGCGCTAGCTTGCCGAGGAACTCGGTTTCCTCGCCAGGAATGTCGATGGCGCCTTCGCGTGCAAACTGGGCATGATCCAGATCAAGAACTTCGTCGTTGAATCCTTGCAGAGCTCCCTCGGGAATGGCGATCAGGCGCACCGGCAGATCCAGGCTGGATAGCCAGGCCGCCGCCTTGACGAGATGCTTCAGGTGCTCCAAGTTGATACGAATATCGGCGCGTCTGCAGATTCCGCGCACGGTGGGGATCAGTCCCACTGCAGTGTAGGGCTTGATAATGGCCATGGTGTTCTCGAAACGCCTCAACTTACGGCGGGCAGGCCTGCCAGCGCCATCGCGATCTCTTCCGCCGGATAGTCGTAGTTCTGCAACTTTCCAGCCTGATAGTCGATGTAGGATTGCATGTCGAAATGCCCGTGTCCACAGAGATTGAAAAGGATCGTCCGCGGCGTCGCTTCTTCCCTGGCGCGCACGGCTTCACGGATGGCTCCGGCGACTGCGTGGTTTGCTTCCGGCGCCGGTAGGATACCCTCGGCGCGGGCAAACTGAATTCCGGCAGCGAACGCGTCGAGTTGTTGCACCGCGATTGCTTCCACCAGTCCCAAATCCATCACGTGCGATACTAGCGGAGCCATGCCGTGGTAGCGCAATCCGCCCGCGTGAATTCCGGGCGGAATGAAAGTGCTGCCCAGCGTGAACATCTTAACGAGCGGGGTCAGGTGTCCGGTGTCTCCGAAATCGTAGGTGAACTTACCCTTGGTCAGGCTGGGGCAAGCCGCGGGCTCAACCGCAACCACACGCGCGGCGCTTTGTCCCTTGATCTTGCGGCTCAGGTATGGCATCACCAGACCCGCAAAATTGGATCCACCACCAGTGCAACCGACAATCACGTCGGGCTCGTCGCCGGCCAGGCTCATCTGCTCCATCGCCTCCAGCCCGATCACGGTCTGATGCAATAGGACGTGGTTCAAAACGCTGCCCAGCGCGTACTTCGTATGGGGGTCCTTCGCAGCCATTTCAACGGCCTCGGAAATGGCGATGCCCAGCGAGCCGTTTGATCGTGGATCTTGCACCAGAATCGCGCGGCCCGACTCGGTCTCATCGCTCGGGCTAGCCGTCACCGATGCCCCGAAGGCCTCCATCAGGGCGCGGCGGTAGGGCTTCTGGTTGTAGCTGACTCGCACCATGTAGACCTTGCATTCCAGGCCGAAGAACGCGCAGGCCATCGCGAGAGCTGAGCCCCACTGTCCCGCTCCGGTTTCCGTAGAAAGGCGCTTTGTTCCTTCCTTCTTGTTGTAGTAGGCTTGGGCGACCGCGGTGTTTGGCTTGTGCGAGCCCGCCGGGCTTACACCTTCGTATTTGTAGTAGATCTTCGCGGGCGTATCCAGGGCCTTTTCCAGACGGCGAGCCCGAAAGAGCGGCGTTGGACGCCATTGCGCATACACCTGCCGCACTTCCTCCGGAATTTCGATCTCGCTCTCCGTGCTGACTTCTTGAAGAATCAGGCTCATCGGAAACAGTGGAGCCAGGTCGTCCGGTCCGATGGACTTCAGAGTGCCCGGATGCAGAACCGGAGCCAATGGCTTGGGGAGATCGGGAAGGATGTTGTGCCAGGCTTGCGGAATGCGGCTCTGCGGAAGGTTGTACTGAATCGGATGCATGCGGAACATTCTATCAGCGGCGCAGAATCGGCTTGTTGGAGCTGGCCCGAGGAGCTGCTAGCAGATCGAGGCCGCAAGCTTTTGAATTCTTCGCATGCAACCGTTGAGTCTTTCCCGCCGCGGACTGCATAACCACCAAAGCCATGTCCAGCGCGCTGTGCGTATGCCGCGATTTCCCCTTGAATTTTGAGGGACCGCTGGACGCGGAGGCGTATGTTTTGTTTGCAGTTGAAGAGGATCTCGCTATGGCTTGGCCGGTAATTTCTCAAATCGTTCTTCAACGGCGTCGAGCGTTTCGTCCTTCTTCGGAAAAGCGAAACGCACCAGACCGCGGCCCAGAACAGGAGAGGAAGCGTAGAAACTGGACCCAGGCACTGTGGCGACACCGATTTCATCAATCAACCAGTAGGCGAACGCCATGTCGTCGTCACCGCGGCCCAGGTGCCGAAAGTCCGCCATCACATAGTAGGCACCCTCAGGGACCGCATACTTGAAACCATGCTTGTCGAGAATGCCGAGCATGCGGGCACGGCGGGAAGCGTAAAAAGCCTGAAGCCACTCGTAGTACGAATCGGGCAACCCGATCACCGCCGCCATCGCTTCTTGCAGTGGCGTGGGCGCGCACACGGTGGTGAAATCGTGTACCTTCCGCAGCGCATCCGTCAAGTCTGGGCTCGCAATGCAATAACCCACACGCCAGCCCGTCACGGCGAAGGTTTTCCCCAAACCGCAAATGGTGATCGTGCGATCCTGCATGTCCGGATAGGTGGCAATCGGAATATGGCGAAGGCCGTCGAACACGAGGTGTTCGTAGATTTCATCGGTGATCGCTACCACGTCGTGCTGGACGCAAAGGTCCCGGATGATCGAAAGTTCCTCTTCGGTAAAAACTCTGCCGGAAGGATTGTGCGGCGAGTTGAACAACACAGCCTTGGGTTTCTGTTCGAAGGCGCGCGCAAGTTCATCGGGATCGAATCGATATTCGGGCGGACGCAGAGGAACCCAAATCGGAATGCCGCCGGCGAACGCTATACCGGCATGATAATTCTCGTGGGCCGGCTCCAAGACGACGACTTTGTCTCCCGGGTTGACGACACCCAGCAGAGCGGCAATCACGGCTTCGGTAACTCCGCAGGTGACGGTAACGTGCCGGTCGGGATCGACCTCCTGTCCGTAAAACCGCCGGCTCTTCTGCGCGATGGCCTTGCGAAGGCTGGGCTGCCCCCAGGTCATCCCATACTGATTCCGTCCGCTGCGAATGGCCTTTTCGGCCTCGGCGAGAACTTCTGCCGGTGGATCGAAATCCGGGAATCCCTGCGCCAGCAGGATCGCTCCCTTGTCAAATGCATAGCGCGTGATGGAGCGGATCACGGACTCATGAAGATTGTGAAGCCTGCGGGCGGCGTATGTTTTCACGGTCGGCAATTATACGGGTTGCGGTGATTCAAAGTCCACCGAAGCTACATCCGCAACGGATGGCTGGTTAAACGCCATCAGCCTCAGATGCTCCGGGTGTTGCTGATAACCGCGGAGGGCCTCCGTGGAAGCAAAGCGCATGATGAGGATGAGGTCCCAGCTACGGGCGTCGTGCAGAATATCGCGTCCAATCTCCAGATGCTCAATGCTGGAAATGGCGGTTGGCAGGGCCAGCATTCTTTTGCAGAACTCTCCGATGTGTTCGGCGCTGGTGCCTTTCTTGAATTTGATCAGAACGTAGTGCTGTAACACTGAGATGTCCCTTGTGAAAGTTGCCTAGCGAACTGTGGCCCCCGGTGGGATCGTCGACGCGGCCGCATTGAGTTTCTCAGCCGCAAAGCCCGCAGCAGTTTTATACCGCAGCATGAACTCGTCGCGCTCAGCCTTCGGAATGACATCGTCGATATTGTCGAACACACCGCCGCAACGATCATCCAAAAGATTCAGCAGGCCAAAAGGGCCGGCTCCACGATTGCGCAAAACCAGTTGCGACATTTCCGCGCAGAGTAGTGTGTCGTAGGCTTGGAGGGCTCTGGAGTTAACGCCATGTTCGAGCATAGCAGCACCGAGCACCCGTGCATCGATAATGGCCTGGCTGGCGCCATTGGAACCTGTGGGGTACATCACATGCGCAGCGTCGCCCAACAGCGCGACATTGCCGTCAACCCAGGTCGCAACCGGTTCACGATCGATCATCGGGTATTCAAAGACTGCATCTGTCCCGCGCAACATGCCCGGGATGTCGATCCAGTCGTAATTCCAGTGCTCGAAATGATGCATGAAGTCTTCATGCCGCACCTGTTTGTTCCAGTCGCCATCCGGCCAGCCACCGGAATTGTCCACCGTGATCTCTGCGATCCAGTTGATGTCCGCAAGGCCGGTGACCAGGTCGGGGGCCGAGATAGGGTAGAACACCACCCGATGACGGTGCGTCCCCAGGCCCACGAAGGACGCGCCGGTGCGGATCGGCGTGCCTTTGGTGACGCCGCGCCACATGATGGCTCCTCCCCACTGAATGGGAGGCTGGTCGGGATACATCTGTTGACGCGCCGCTGAATGCAGACCGTCGGCCGCAATCAGCAGGGATCCTTCCACCTGGGAACACTTCCCGTCACGGCTTCGCAACAAAGCCGTCACTCCCTTTCCGTCCGGGTGATTGCAATAGCCGGTGACTTTCAGGCCCGTGCGAATGGAATCCGCGCCCAGACGTTCCAGAGCAGCGCGATACAGGAGTATCTGCAGTCCGCCCCGGTGTACGGAATACTGCGGCCATTTGTAGCCGGCCCAAAGTCCCCGGGGTTCGGAATAGACTTCATTGCCATTCAGACCAACGAGAGCCCACTCTCTGGTTTGGAGTCCGATCGTATCGAGTAATTCCGGGCCGAAACCCAATTCATAGAGTTCACGGATGGCGTTGGGCTGAATGTTGATACCCAGGCCGAGGGGCTTGATGTCGGCGACCGATTCAAAGACGATGCAAGGTACGCCGATTTGATGCAAAGTCAGTGCAACGCTCAAGCCGCCGATGCCTGCCCCGGCAATCAGTACTGGAGATGTGGTCATTTAGCTCTAAGACGAGTATTTTACTTCATGCCTTGCTACGAAGTAGTTGTACTCGGGCTTGTCGCGTTGCGCGAGGGAACCCTTGCGAGCATCGGATCGTGCCGTTGATACCGTTCACACCACCCAGGCAGGCCGCCGAGTTTCGCGGCCGTACGATCGGCTTCGCAGCGTGTTGGATTGGCTAGTTGATTCCTTTCTTCTCAACGTGCCATTTCGGATCCTGGCAAAGGCCGCAATTCGCCCCAACGAACATTTTGCCGGCGTCTTTATCGCCCTTTAGTTGCCAGTCGAGCAGAGCAACGGCGACTTTGCCAAAATCTCCGCCGTCTGGTTGCGTATAGGTGCCGCCGTGTCCGACACCATCTTTGTATGCGCGGAAGGCAGGCACTTTGGTGATACGCCCGAAATCGTCGTTGCTGTTTGCGAAGGCGATGTCTGTGGAATCGCCCGAGATGTAGAACACCGGGGTGTGGAGTCTCTGCAACTGCTCTTTAGGCACGTTTTCAATCGCCGCGCCCACGCCTTTCGGGGGAGTGACGAAGAGACCGCCGCTCCAGTTCACGACCAGCTTAATGCGGGGATCCGCCGCAACCGCCAGCGCCTGAATGCCCCCGCAGGAGTGACCCATCACGGCCACTTTCGAGGTATTGATCCTGTCATGATACGGACTGTCTTTGCGAGCGTTCTCGGCGTCGGCCCAATTGACGGCGTCGATCAACTGCGACGACTTCGTGGCCGGACCTCTGCCAGTCGCTCGACCCGCGCCTGGCGCTCCAGGATTTCCTGCGTCCCGCCCAGCGCCTGGATTTCCGGCGGCTCGTGGCGCCTGCGGTGGTCCGGTCGCGATCACCAGAAACCCGTACGAGGCGATTTCGCCGAGGAAGTTTCTATAGAAAGCGCCGTTATTCGAGCAGCCTCCTTCTCCCCAGGCGATGATGGGAAGCTTCTGCCCGTGAAGCGCATCCAGATCTTTGGGCCGATAAATCGTGTGTGTCGGCAGGCTGGGGTCCTGCTCCATCACTGCCGGAAATGGGCCGTTTCCCTGCTGTCCAAATAAGCAGGAGGCCGCACAAAACAAAACGAACAGCGTCTTCTTCATGTCTACTCCTTACGGGTTCCGTCAAAGAAGTTTATACCAGTTGGCGCCCGGAGAGCGCATTCTGAGCATACGCCACGCTGGACAGCGCGAGTAGGCTTACTGTTCCTGCCGTTTCTGATTCTCCATGAACAAATCGCAGACTTGCCGACGCAGGCCTTCTTTGGCCGCCGGCCCGGCATCGGTGAAGTCCATATATGCACGCGCGGTTGCATCGAACCTTGGCCACTTTACGAGGTTCGGGCCGTTAGGATCGCCAGTTTTGGCGAAGTTGGTCCAGTATTCCTGCATCAGCGGGGCGTATTGTTGATCCGAGTCGTTGTATTTCCGCATGTTCTGCCAAACGGAGAGCGTGCCGAAGATAAATGGAATCTCAGAAGCATGTGGCGCGCCCAGCGCTTCCTTCCCGTGCACCGTACGCGAGAACTGATACTCGTAACCGGGATTCCCCGCCGCGGTGTGCCAGATGAGTTCCTGAACTGTGCCGCAGCGGAACGAATTGTCGGTGGTGAACTGCAGCATCACGGTTCCATTCTCGGGATCGGGCTGCGGTTCGTTCACGCCATTCACTCCGTAGGCCGCCAGCGCACGATCCGCAAGGGGGCCGTAACGCTCGGGGATCAGCTCGCGGATATCGCGACTCGCGCCGCGCGGCTGCATCTCCTGGGAATCATTCCCGATCAGCAAGGCCACCTTTTGCTCGCGGCCTTGCGCGTAGACTTTGGCTGCTGGTTCTGTGAGCACCCAGCCGTCCACGTTGATTCCCAATCCCGGACCTGCCTGCGCAACCTTCGCCATCAGCTTGGTGTCGGGAACTGCCCGCAGCCTCGCCAGAGAGTCCTCGCCGGTGAAGCCCAATTTCGCAGCAAGGTCTACACCTCTCTTCTCCGATTCGGCCAGGGAAGGTTCAGCGCCTACCGGACCACTCTGAGCCATTGCTCTAAGGAACAGTCCTTTGCTCAGGGGCGAGGCGATCAGCGCATCGACATCGCTGGCGCCGGCCGATTCACCGAATATTGTGACGTTTGCCGGGTTGCCACCGAACCTGGCGATGTTGTCCCGCACCCAGTGCAGCGCCATGATCTGGTCGGCCAGCCCGTAGTTTCCCGCTGCGTGGCGAGGAGACTCTTTGGTGAGTCCGGGATGCGCGAAGAAACCGAAAATGCCGAGCCTGTAATTGACATTCACCACCACCACTCCGTGGCGGGCGAGCACTTCACCGTTGAAAAGAGCTTCCACTCCCGATCCGGCTATATTTCCTCCACCATGAATCCATACCATAACGGGGAAAGACGATCTCAGGGGCCACGTAGGCGTCCACACGTTGAGCTGCAGGCAGTCTTCGCTGTGGGGCAGCTGCTTGTTGTCGTTCTGATTGCACATAGGCCCAAAGGCGGTCGCATCCCGGACACCGGTCCACGCTTTCGGCGGACGCGGATCCCGCCAACGCAGCTCACCAACGGGCGGCTGCGCGAACGGGATGTTCTTGAACACCGCGACACCGTGGGCTGTCAGGCTGCCGCGAAGCTGGCCGCTGCTGATCGAAACGATAGGATCAGAAGTGGCGGCCTTTGCTGGCGCCTGCGCCGACATCGCTGGTATCAGGGCTTGCCCGAAGCACAGGATAAAAGCCAAAGTGCCTGGATTTCTCCCGGATTTCATTGGTCTTCCTTCCTTCATTACTGAAGCACTTTCTCGATCGCGGCAGCGGCGATCGGCGACATAATCTTGTATCCATCCGCATTGGGATGTAGCCCGTCATCGGAGACAGCGTCCTTCAGCCAGCCCTTTTCATCGACAAGCGGGGTGAAGTAGTCGACGTAGGTCGCGTTCACGCGGGCAGCGTAGTCCTTCATCCAGGCATTGAGATTCAGAATGTCGGCGGCGGGATGTGAGTCCGTCATTTTGATTCGCGGAACCGGCCCGCGTCCCCTTGGCGGCTCGCCGTTCTGTTGGTGCTGAAACGGGTAATCGCTCACCGGCAGCACCGAGCAGAGAATCACCTTGATCTCATGGTGCTGTGCCAGTTCAGTCATCGCCATGATGTTCTCTTCGATCAGTTCGGCCGTCATCGGCCCCGTGTTGCGCGCAATATCGTTAGTTCCGGCCAGCACGATCATTGCGGCGGGCTTCAGGTCGATGACATCTGGATATATGCGAACTAGCATTTGGGGCGTGGTCTGCCCGCCAATACCGCGATTCACATAAGGCTTGCCGGGAAAGTACTGGTCGATCCTCCAGAAGTCTGTGATCGAATCCCCCATGAATACGACCCGCTTCGGCTCAGGCGGCTGTTTCTTCAGTTCCTCGTTGGCCCGATGATAGCGGCCGAGTTGGTTCCAGTCCTGAAGCTGATCCGCAAGCCCTCGCGCACTACTGAGAAGGCAGCAGTTCGCGCGTGGCGGATTGAAGTCATCCACCAGTTGGCCTTCCGCGGTGGCGGCAATCAGCAAAAAACCGATCGGGAGAAGAAGACTATATCGTTGCATTGAAGAACCTGTCTTTACAGATCATTGATCGGGGCTGAGAAAACGCAGACCGAATATATCCCCACGGCGAATTCTGTGTCAATCAGCATGGCGGATTGGCCGAACGCGGACCTGTATTATCAGGTGGTGGCGATCAGCATTCATGCCAGCGCAAGGATTATACGTCCGGGCCGCTGATCCCGGAGCTTGGCCGGACCAAAAGTTTCGAACTGATTTGCCGCGGTATGGCGGAGGCTCAATACGGGGGGCAGCCGGCACAGGCTCCAGCCTGTGAGGCTTTTAAGGCAGCCCGAAGGATTCAACCGTTGATGAGCACCGCGGCGTTACGCGCGGGCGATCTATCAATCAACGCCTATTTTTGAATGGGGTAACCCTTCCAAAGAAACTCGAGTGCCTGTGGCAATGTCTGATTGATCACCTTGGCGTCGACGTGGCCTGCGTTTTTCGCATAAACAAACTCATAATGGTAATTCTTCGCTTTCATCACCGCAGCCATGCGCTGGTTCGCAATGACCCAGTTGCGGCGATTCGATGAAGCCGTGTTGGCGCCGATGTCATTCTGAGCGACCTCCATCCAAACTCGTAGCGGTTTCGCCGGATTGTCGGGAATGAAATGTTCCAGATATTCCCATGCCCCGTGAGGAGCGTCGGGGCCGTGCTGCAGATCGGTGTATGTCCCGGAATATGTCAGGACGCGATGGTAAAGCTCTGGTTTGAACCAGGCCATCGTAAAGGACACGGCCCCGCCTGAACTTCCACCGAAAGTCATGCGGCCTTCAGGGTCTTTCGTCAACTTCACGTTGGCCTCCTTTTCCGCGCGGGGCAGGACTTCGGCTTCCACGTAGTCGGCGTACTTGTCCGAAACGGTGTCGTATTCCATGCTGCGTTCAGCGCCGCCATTTTGAATCATCACGGCGACCATCACGGGGAGCCGGTGGTCGGCAATCATGTTGTCAAGAATGGTGGGCAGGTCGTAGTGCATCCCATAAGCATCCGCCGAAACGATGAACGGCGCCGCAGTGCCGGGAACATACTGGGCGGGAACATAAACGCAAACCGGGCGCTGGAAGGGCTCGTTAACGCCGGGATAGAACTTGCTCTCCGCCGAATTCATGACGAACTCGACAACTCTGCCCTCGGGAACACCGGCGCGTTTGGTTTGTTCCGGGGCAGGTGCATATTCCGGCCCGATAGAGTAATCGCCATCACCGGCTCCCGGTTGCCAAGCAGGGAGTGCTGGGAGTTTGGCCATCTCCGCGATGTCTTCAGGTGCTGCTGGGACAACGGCGGCAGGAGGGCGCCGGGCGGCAGCAGGACGCACGGTCGGAGCCCGGTCGCACGGACCCGCGGCAGGGGACGGGCCCTGTGCCAGCGCAAAGTGCGCCATAACGATCAAACCAATCGCCAGCTTCATTTCATGTCCCTCCAGCGAAAGCATTGTACAGGAATCAATAAGTCCGCGTCCTCGGGGTCAGCCATGACAGCCGGTGGCCGTGGCAAGTAACGAAGAAAAACTGTCTGCCGGCAAGTCAGAAAGCTGCCTCGTCGCCAGGTCGGCCCCGAGCGAGGATGCGTTCTTGCCGACCCCGATACTCCGCATGCCCGCCCGCCGAGCTCCTTCGACACCTGCCCGAGCATCCTCGACGACGATACAATTTCCCGGAACCGAATTGAGGCGAGATGCCGCCACGAGGAAAACCTGAGGGTCGGGCTTTCCGGCGTCGACATCTTCGGCCGCCGTGGTTGCCTGGAACCACTTTCGAAAATGCAGCGCGTCCAGAACTGCCTCGACATTCAAGCGCGGAGCCGACGAAGCGATGGCTTGACGCCAGCCTTCGAGATGCAATCGTTCCACCCATTCCGCTGCTCCCGGAAGAGGAGCTAGCCCCTGCGTGCGTACTAGTTCCCGATAGTGAGCCTCCTTATCGTCCCCGATTTTACGGATCAATTCCAAACTGACGTCTTCTCCGAGCCACGCGCGGAGAATCGCATCATTTCGCTGACCGAAGCTCGAAAGGAATTGCGGACGAGTAAGCGAGATGCCTTCCCGGTCCATGATCTCTTTCCAAGCCAGCCAATGATATTCTTCGGAATCGACCAGCGTGCCATCCAGGTCCCACAGGACCGCACCGTATCGTCTTGTCATGTTTAATTGCTGCCCCTCAAAAGATAAGCTGCTTCATTCCAACGCAGCTCGTTGCGAAATTGGCGCAGATCCGTAGCTGAATCGATAGGAAGGAATTCCACATCGGCCATTTCCGCAAAATCTTGCAGGTGCGCCATGCCGAGAGCTTGGCTAAAACCGGTGTGATGGGCGCCGCCAGCATAGATCCATGCCGACGCTGCGGTCCTGAGATTCGGACGTGGCACCCACACGGCTCTGGCAACGGGAAGTTTCGGCAGAGGCTCGGGAGGCTCGACGGCCTCTACTTCATTTACGATCATTCGGAATCGTCTGCCGAGTTGAATGAGCGAGGCGTTTACCGCAGGCCCGGCGGGAGCAGTGAACACCAGCCGAACCGGGTCCGCTTTACCTCCGATGGACAGAGGATGAATCTCGAGCGAGGGTGTGTCCGCCGCGATGGAGGGACAGATCTCGAGCATGTGCGCTCCGAGCACCTTCGGGTTTGCGCCGAAATCGTAGGTGTAATCTTCCATGAACGACGTTCCGCCGGGAAGGCCCGCTGCCATCACTTTCATCGTTCGAACCAGGGCTGCGGTCTTCCAGTCTCCTTCGGCGCCGAAGCCGAAACCGTCCTCCATCAGGCGCTGCACGGCGATTCCTGGAAGCTGCTTCAATCCGTGCAGATCCTGGAAGGTGTCGGTGAAGGCCCCAAACCCTCCCTCTCGAAGGAAAGCACGCAAGCCGAGTTCGATTCTGGCGGCGTCCTTCAAAGACTGCCGCCGTTCGCCTCGCGCACGCAGAGGCTCGGCAACCGAGTAGCGCTCATCGTATTCGGCGACCAGAGTTTCCGTCTCGGCGTCAGACACCTGCTGTATTCTGCAGACCAGGTCGCCTACTCCGTAGCCGTTCACCGAATAACCGAACGCGGCTTGCGCCTCCACTTTATCCCCCTCGGTGACGGCGACCTCCCGCATGTTATCGCCGAATCGAGCGATCTTCAAGCGCTGCGATTCATGCCAGCCCGCGGCAGCGCGCGACCAGGTGGCGACCTGAGCCGTGACATCCGGATCCTGCCAATGCCCGGCCACAACTTTACGCCGCAGGCCAATCCGCGCGGCCAGATGGCCGAACTCGCGGTCTCCGTGGGCCGATTGATGGAGGTTCATAAAATCCATATCAATCGAACTCCAGGGAAGGTCGCGGTTGAATTGCGTGTGCAGGTGTAGGACTGGTTTCGACAGCGTGCGAAGTCCGGCCAGCCACATTTTCGCCGGTGAAAACGTGTGCATCCAAAGGATAACGCCGGCGCAACTTGGGGTGGCACTAGCAGCGGCACAAAGTTCCGAAATCGCTTCCGGCGCGGTCAGGACCGGCTGGAGCGTGAGATCCAACGGGATCTGTTTTGTCGCGCGCAGGCCTTCGACGATTTCGCGGCTGTTTTCGGCGACGGTACGGAGGACTTCTTCCCCATAAAGATGCTGGCTGCCGGTGAAGAACCAAATCTGCTTTTCTTGGAGGTTGATCATATCGTTCTCGACAAGGTTTACGATGCCCGATCCGGGACACGTCCGGTGGACTCCCGGATTACTAGCTCCGGCGAGATCACAATTTCCTGGGGCGCCAGGAAGGGGTGTTCCGTCGCCGATAAATTGGCAAAGATTTGGCGCCCGATCTGGTCGCGTGCAATATGAAGTGTGGTCAGTGCGGGATAGACAACTTCAGACAGGGAAATGTTATCGAAGCCGGTTACGGAAACGTGCCCGGGCACTTCCATGCCCATTTCGCGCAGCTCGCGTAACACGCCGACGGCCATGAAATCGTTGACGCAAAGAATGGCGGTGGGCCGAAACTTGGAAGCGAAAAGCTGCCGCACGGCACGCCGGCCGCCGGCATAATCGTCGGAATCGGCGACGGTGATGAATTGAAGAGCGGGTGAGTACCGCTCCATAACTTCGATGAAAGTTCTCTTACGATCGCCCAATGGGCCTAATCCTGTGTGGTGCCCGACAAATGCGAATTTCCGGTGTCCGAGACTCCGCAGATATTCGGCTGCACGTTCGATCCCCTTCCTGTAGTTCGCTTTGATGCTTTGGATGCCCGGGCGCGGCTCGCCGACATCGTAGACGACGGTTCGCACTTGGCGCGACTCTAATTCGTCGAGAATCGCGGGATCGATCTCGGAAACGATCAGTGCTAATCCCGCGACGCGCCGGCCCAGCATAATGCGCACGCTCGATTTCAGCCATTGCGAATCGTAATCCGTGTTCGCGATCAACACCTCATATCCGTGAGAGTGTGCCTCTTGTTCCAGAACACGAAAAATATCAAGGAAAAACGGATTTTCCAGGTTGGAGACGATCAGGCCCAAGGTACGGCTGGCGCCCCCGGCTAGCGCCTGAGCGTGTGCATTCGGATAGTATTTCAGGTCCTCGATCGCCTTGAGAACCCGGGAGCGCGTACTGCTTCTAACTGTCCCGATGTTGTTTAGCACGCGCGAAACGGTAGCGGCCGAAACACGGGCTCGCCGGGCGACATCTTGCAGGCTCATGCGTGGAACCTAAAAAGTACCAAACCGGTATACCGTGGTGCTTTCATAAACGCTGCCGGGTTTTAGCATGGTGGAAGGAAAGTTGGGCTGATTCGGTGAGTCGGGGAAATGTTGGGTCTCCATGCAAAATGCGGATCGCCGGGTATACGTTCTGCCCTTGCCCTTGAGCGTCCCGTCCAGAAAATTTCCGGTATAGAACTGAAGCCCCGGCTGGGTGGTGAGAACCTCCATCATGCGCCCGGATTTCGGATCGGTCACCTTCGCCATCGTTTCGAGACCGTTGCCGGACCGGTTCAGTACCCAGTTGTGATCGTAGCCGCCGGCAAAAATCAACTGTTGATCTTTCTGCTCGATTCGTTTCCCAATCGGAGTCGCGGTGCGAAAGTCGAACGGTGTTCCGGTGACATCCTTCAGCTCGCCGGTCGGGATCAGGCCCTTATCGACGGGCGTAAAGCGGTCGGCGTTGATCATTACTTCGTGGGTCAGAATGTCGCCCTCACCGGCCAGGTTGAAATAGCTGTGATTCGTCAAGTTGACGACCGTTTCCTTGTCCGTCGTAGCCGAGTAGTCGATGCGCAGCTCATTGGCGTCCGTAAGCGTGTATTTGACCGTCACGTCCAGGTTGCCGGGATAACCCTCTTCACCATCGGCGCTCCGGTACTTGAGTTCGAGGCTCTGGGGCGAAACCAGACTGGCCCGCCAAAGCCGCTTGTCGAAGCCTCGCGCGCCGCCGTGAAGGGAGTTTTGGCCGTCATTCTTGGAAAGGTTGTACTCGACGCCATTCAACGTGAATCGCGCGTTTCCGATTCTGTTCCCGTAGCGGCCGATGATCGCTCCAAAATAAGGAGGCGGTTTCAGGTAGCCTTGGAAGCTGTCTAAGCCGGCGACGACGTCGCCGAGCGCGCCTGCGCGGTCCGGCACTTTCAGGGAAACCAGCACCCCGCCGTAAGTCATGATCCGGGCCTCGGCGCCTTTGCTGTTTCTGAGCGTGTAGAGCTCCACGGTTTGGCCGTCGGGGGTCGTGCCCCAGGCCGTCTTCGTGCCCGCATCTCCAGCGTTGGATTTTTCGGTACGAGCGGAACAGCTCGTCAACATCGCAGCGAATAGCGCGATCGAAGCAGTCCCGATCCTAAGTTTTCGGTTGTCCATAATAGGCGTTGCGTCCGTGTTTCCGGAAAAAATGTTTGTCCAAGAGCGCCTGCGGAATCGGCGCGGCGGCGGAGTTTAACGAGAGCGTCTGAAGCGCTGTTTGCGCGATCTCTTCCAGCACAACAGCGTGGTGCGCTGCTTCGGCAACCGAACGGCCCCAGGTGAACGGTGCGTGGCCCGATACCAACACCGCCGGCATCGATAGCGGATCGACTTCGCGGAACCGGGTCACGATCGCTTGGCCGGTGTTGGCCTCGTACGCCTGCTCGATTTCGCGGGCGCCAAGAGCTTCCGTCACCGGGATAGAGCCGTAAAAGTAATCCGCGTGGGTAGTTCCGAAACAGGGAATCTCGCGGCAAGCTTGGGCCCAAATGGTGGCATAACGCGAGTGCGTGTGAGCCACTCCACCAATATCGGGAAAGGCGCGATATAGAATCAGGTGAGTGGCCAGGTCCGAAGAAGGGCGCAGGGTTCCCTCCACCGTCTTTCCCTCCAGATTGACGATCACGATGTCGCCGGGCGTCATTTGATCGTAGGGCACGCCACTGGGCTTGATCGCCACCAGCTCCTGCTTTCGATCGATTGCGCTGGCATTTCCGAACGTGTAGAGCACCAATCCCCGGCGCACCAGTTCCAGGTTGGCGTCGAGAACCTGTTCCCGCAGCGCCTGCAATCTCATTGCATCCCTCTCGAAGCTGTTGCGATTTTCCGCAGAGACGGCAAAACATCGCCCACCTGGAACGAATCGGAAGTGTTGTGGCCGAAGCCAAAATAAAGCCTTCTGTACATTTCGTAGAGCTGCTGATAAACTTGCGCCGCCGCGGGATCGGGCTGAAGTACTCGATGGCGAGGGCACAGCTTCTCCTGGGCGCCTTCGATACTGTCGAACGCGCCGGCCGCCAGGAATGCGAAAATAGCCGAGCCCAGGCTCGTGACTTCCGTTTCCGGAACGAGTACAGGTTTGTTCAGCACATTGGCGTAGACCTGATTCAGGACGTCATTTTTCGAGGGAATGCCACCTCCGTTGATCACGCGATTGATCGGAACTCCGTGCTGCTCCATCCGCTCCAGAATCACGCGCGTGTGAAACGCCGTGCCTTCGATGGCGGCGAAGAGTTCGTCGGCGGCGGTGTGCAGCAGGTTCCAGCCCAGAGTGATGCCTCCCAACTCGGGATTGACTAGGACGGTCCGATCTCCGTTGTCCCAGCTCATTCGCAGCAGACCAGTCTGTCCTGCCTTGTATTTCTCCAGTCCTCGCGAGAGCATCTCCACCGTGGTTCCGGCGCGACGCGCGATCGCATTAAAGATGTCGCCGGTTGCGGAAAGACCTGCTTCAATGCCGGTCATTTTGGGATGGGCCGAGCCACGCACCACGCCGCAAACTCCCGGGATCAGTTTCACCTGTTCGGCGACAGCGATGATGCAAGTGGACGTTCCGACTACATTCACCACGTCGCCGCAGCGGACCCCTGCGCCGATCGCGTCCCAATGCGCGTCGAAGGCCCCAACCGGAATCGGGATACCGGGACGCAGCCCGAGCGCCGCGGCCCAGAGCGGGCAGAGCCGGCCCGCGATCTGGTCCGAAGTGGCATAACGTCCCTGAAGCTTCGCCCGAACGCCAGCCAGAAGGGGGTCCACAGACTGCAGAAACTCTTCTGGAGGCAGGCCGCCCAAGTTTGGATTCCACATCCATTTGTGACCCATCGCGCAGATGCTGCGGGGTGTCAGAGCGGCATCTTTGTAACCACACAGCGTCGCCGTCAGCATGTCGCAATGCTCGAACGCGGTTACCAGGCGCGAGCGCTTGTCCGGATTATGGCGCAGCCAGTGCAGCAGCTTGGCGAATCCCCATTCTGAGGAATACGTTCCTCCGCACCAATCGATTGCTTCCAGGCCATACTGGCGCGCGGTGCTGGTAATCAGCGCGGCTTCCTGGGCAGAGCGATGGTCGCACCAGAGATAATACTCATCTAATGGCTCAAGACCAGCGCCCACGGGAATCACGCTGGAGCCGGTCGTATCCAAGGCGATAGACTTGAGGTCTTCTCCTTCCACTTTGGCCGCAACGAGGGCACGCTGGGTCGCCTCCACGAGCGCTTCCATGTGATCGGTGTGACTTTGGGTGGCGTAATCGGGATCTTTCCGCTTCCGGTGCAGCGGGTATTCGGCCACCCCCGAGCCGATACGGCCGCACTTGCTGTCGACGATGGAAACGCGCACGCTAAGCGTGCCGAAATCCACTCCGGCAACCAGACTCATCGGGTTCTCCCCGGCCGGAAGAAATAGACATAAACCGCTCCGACGACGACGAGCAAACCGCCCCACCAGATACCAACGTGCAGGTTTGCCATCACGACGGGCGGCGGCGAAGACAACCCAGCGATACCCGCACCCACAATAAGCACACCGTAGATCAGGATCAAGAGCCCGATGAAAAACCAGATGGAGATCGATTCATCCCGATTCATGCGGTTACCAGAACAAGATATTCAAAACGACAAACACCACGGACACAATTGCGGCCCAAAACAGCGGACGCTCGAAGAGCGGCACGTCTCCCTCAGAGGGAACCTCCGTACAGCCATAGACCAAGCCAACCAACTGCTTTTCTGGAAGCGGCCTGGAGGCGAGGCTGACAACCACCGTCACGATAACGCAAACAAGCCAGGACCACAGGCCGCGATACATGTTCTCGGCCATATCCTTGGCGTTCGGCGAGAGGGCAATGATGGACAAGGCGCCGGGGTCCACCTTAACCCAGGCCCACATGCCGATCGAGGACAAGGTTCCCAACAGCAGTCCCCAGAAGCCGCCGGCCGGCGTGGCCCGCTTCCACAACATGCCGAGGAGCACGGTTCCGAACAGCGGCGCGATGAAGAAACTGAAAAGCGCCTGGACGTAGTCCATGATGCTCAAGAACTGCATGACGAGATAGGCGGTTCCAATACTCACGAGAACGCCCAGGATGGTGCACCATCGCCCCATCCGGACGTAATGGCCATCGGTGGCGTCTCTGCGGATCAACGAGCGATAGATATCGTAGGTCCAGACAGTGGAAAACGCCGTGACGTTTCCCGCCATGCCCGACATGAATCCGGCGATCAGCGCGGTGATCCCCAGGCCGAGCAAGCCCGGACCAAGATAGCGCGCGAGCATCAGCGGAAGGACTTCATTATAGCTGTGAGCGTGGGAGGCAACCGCGGCCCCCTCGCCCACGAGTTTTTCCGGCAACAGGGCGAGCCCGAGCAGGCCCGGCACAATCACGATCAACGGGACCAGCATCTTGAATCCGGCGCCAATGACCGGCGCCATTTTGGCGGAGCGCAGATCCTTGGCGGTGAGGACCCGTTGCACCACCAGGAAATCCGTGGTCCAGTAGCCGAACGAAATCACCCAACCCAGTCCGAGTACGATCCCCGTCCAGTGGATGCCCATGGGGTTGTCCTTGAAGGAGCCGAGCGTGCTCCAGAGGTGCGTGTAGTCGGTGCTGCCCATGCGCTCGGCGATCTTTTGCTGGAGCCCGCTCCATCCTCCGGCCTCTTTCAAGCCGAGCACGGGAATCAGCAGCACGCCCAGCCAGATCAGCATGAATTGCAATACTTCATTGAAGATCGCCGATCGCAGTCCCCCCAACGCGACATAGATAGCGACAGTAAGCGAGGAAATCCAAATGCTGAAGTGAATGTCCCAGCCGAGAACCACCTTCATGACCAGCGCCATGGAGTACATGTTGATGCCACTCATCAGCACGGTCATAAAAGCAAAGCTGATGGCCGAAAGCGCGCGCGACGGTTCGCCGAAACGAAGCTTCAAGTAGCCTGGCACCGAGTGCGTCTTGCTGATGTAGTAGAAAGGCATCATCACGATCGCCAGGAAGAGCATCGCGGGGATGGCGCCGATCCAATACCAGTGAGTGGCCAAAATCCCGTATTGGTAGCTGGCAGCGGCCCAGCCCATCAGTTCCAACGCTCCGAGATTCGCGGACAAAAACCCGAGCCCGGCAATCCAGGCGGTCATTTCCCGGCCCGCCAAGAAGAAATCTTCTCCGGTGTGCGTCCGCTCCTTGAGATAAAATCCGATGGCCAGAACGGCGAGGAAATAGATCGCGATGATCGCCGTATCCACCCAACTGAGATGGATCAGCCGCTCGCGGGACTGGAGCAGAAACAGGCAGAACATCAGGCGAGTTTGGCTTTCAGCATGGTGTAAGAATGCGCGGGAAAGCTATAGCGCAGGACATTCGACTCCGCTCTGGTGCCGCGACTCACGATCTTGACGGCGGTGGATTCAAAACTGTTTTCGTCTTTGATGCCCGCCGCGTTGACTTCCGATACCTCAATTGCCCCCGCAAATTGCCGGTCCTCGAGTTGAATCTCGGTTTCCACCGGCTGCTCGCGATGACGATTGACGACATTGATCACCAATGTTCCATTGTCGAGCGCTGCCGAGGCATCGATCAGCGGAACGTCGCCGGACGTACGGCTCGAGTAGGTTGGCGATTTGACCAACAACTCCAGAGCGGTGCCCTTGGTATTGTTGGCGAACAGAGCCAAAGGATAATAGATGGTTTGCAGAAAGAGACGCTTTTCGTCGGTGAAAATGGGCGCAATCACATTCACCAACTGAGCCATGTTGGCGATCTTGATGATGTGCGCGTTATTTACGAAGGTATTCAGGAACGTCGCCACTACCAGCGCGTCTTCCAGGTTGTAATGTTCTTCGAGGATGCGGCGGCCGCGCTGCGAATCCCCGCGCGCCCGATACCAGACATTCCATTCGTCCCAGGCGATGTAAATCTTCCGCCGCGGCGTCTGGCCGGACAACACCGCATTGATTACCCCTTCCGTCGTCTTGATGCGGTCTTGCAGCGTTAAGGACGATGCCAGAAAATCTCCAAAGTTGTTCGCCGTGTTGCCGACATACATGTGAAGCGACAGGTAGTCCGCATGCGTTTTGAGGAAATCGAGCACGGTGCGGTTCCAACCGATCCAGTCGATGCCGGTGTTGTAATTCGAAGAACCGGCGGCAATGAGCTTGATGTTGGGATCGGTCCACTTCATGAGCTTGGCCGCTTCCAAGGCGAACTTTCCGTAGTCCTCAGCGGTGCGATGCCCCATCTGCCAGGGCCCATCCATCTCGTTCCCGAGGCCCCAGTAGGTGACCTTCCACGGCGCGTTGCGGCCGTTCTCGCGGCGCAGCCGCGTCATGGCTGTGTCCTGAGGGGAGTTGACGTACTCCACCCACTGCTGCGCCTCCAGCCAGGTGCCGGTACCGAGGTTGGCGCAAATATAGGGTTCGGTGCCCAGCATTTCGCAGTAGTTGAGGAACTCGTGTGTGCCGAAGCGGTTGCTCTCCACAGTTCCCCAAGCCATTTCCAGCCGCGGCGGCCGTTTGTCGCGAGGCCCGATCCCGTCCATCCAGTGGTAATTGGACGAAAAGTTTCCGCCAGGCCAGCGCAGGATGGAAACGCTCAGCTTGCGAACGGCTTCCAGGACGTCACGCCGGTAGCCGTTCGCGTCCGAGAGTGGAGAGTTTTCCTCGAACACGCCTCCGTAAATACAACGCCCGAGGTGCTCGATGAAGTTTCCATAGATCTTTCGATCGATCTCGCCGATCACCCGCTCGGTGTCTATCTTGATGCGTGCTGTCGGCGCGGTTTGTTGCGCCCGCAGCACCCAAGGCGCAGCGAGCAAGGTCTTCGAAGCAGCGCGCCGCGAGATCCCAGATTTCTTCATTGGCGGAACAGTCCTTTCAGCACCGCTCTCAGCGGAAAAGACGGGGAGCGAAATCTTCCATGCAGCGGCGCCAGGTGAGCCATTCATGCGCCGTCCCCGGCGATTCGAAGTAGACGTTATGAATCCCCGCCTTGGTCAATTGCTCGCTGAAGTTCTTCGTGGCGGGACCTTCCACGGAACCGATCCCCAGGAAAAGCACTTTCATTTTCTTGTTAAAAGCCGCCGCATCGGCAAACACGCCGCCGTTGGAGGTCTTGGGATCGAATCCGCCGCCGAACGCGGCACTGTTGCCGCTGAATCCGCCGAGGTAGGCAAACTTATCGAGGTTGGGCAGGACCGTTAGGAACGATTGCATACCTCCCATCGAGAGCCCCGCCATGGCCCGGTTTTCGCGTCCCGGCAGTACTCGATACGTGTGCTCGACCATGGGAATCAGGTCGGTGAGCATCATTTCGGTGAACGTGGTGTCCCAGTTGGATGGGAAAGCGGGGCGGCCGCCCTTCGCCGGCACCCCGGGCGGCGGTAATACGTCGGCCATGGTCGGCCGGGCAATGATGGTGCGGGCGTCATAAAGACTGGAGTCCGCACCCGGCTTCGCGGCGTTCAGATTGTCCATGACGATGATCATGGGCTTCGCTTTTTTCGCCGCGATCAGATTATCCATGATGAAATCGACATGGCCCTGGTTTTCCCAGCCCTGCTCATTTTCACCCCACCCGTGAAGCAGGTACAGAACCGGATACCGGCCGCGAGCATTGGAATCGTAATCCGGCGGAGTGTAGACGTAAGCGCGCCGCATTTTTCCGGTCACCTTGGAGTAATACCAGTTCTGACGCACGTCGCCGTGGGGAACGTCCTTGGCGGAGTAGAAGCTCGCGTCCGGAGCAGGGATCTCAATGCCGCTGTTGTCCCAGCCCGAGCCGAAGAACGTTCGCGTCGCTGGATCGGCCACCGGGGAACCGTCGACGACGATGGCGTAGTAATGGAAGCCAACCACCTGCGGCGGAATGGTCACGGTCCACAGTCCATCAGCACCGCGCGTCATGTCGTGGAGACCGCCTAAGCGTACCTGCACTTTTTGGGCTTTCGGAGCCTCCACGCGAAAAGCGACGCTGTGATCTGGAAAGATGCACGGATAAGGAGCGCCGGGGATATTGAGCGAAGAAGGCTTGCAGTCACTAGGCGGCTGAGCCCACGAGCAGCACGAAGCGAGTACTACGAGCATCGCTAATCGCATGGATTCTCCTTCAGTAAAATCCTTGCGATTCTATCAGTGACGGGGGTTCTTGTGCAAGCGCTTTCTTTTCTGCTCTGGCCGTAAAACCGTGCTATGGCGACTATAGGACATGCGCATATTGATAGCGCTTTCTAGCTGTCCGGGCGACGAAAGGCTATTTCCCAACCATGTGCCGAGCACCGCCTTCGTACAACAACACCACTTCTTTCGGCAATAGGATAATCTGAAGCGGATACGGCGTCCGCGAAGCGGCCGTCGGCCATGTCGACATCCATTTATTGGTCCAAATGCCTGGTGTAAAAGTTCTTTGAGCCCGACCAGTCGGCCTGGACTACGCGCCCCACGTTGTAGATGCGTGGGTGAGGCCGCTTGCCCCTGCAACGTTCTTGATTCCTACTCGCACTGCTTGTCGCTGATCTCTTCACCACAACTTGCTAACGACATGCCGGGGGCTCCGAAGGTGATCGGCGATGCAACTTGAACCGAGATAAAGATTTAGGAAGTCTGACCCACGCGTTGAGGGTTGAGAGTGTACAATACTCAGTTATCGGAAGCCAAATGGAAGCCCGGTTCTTACATTCAGGAGAGCAAAGATGAAGACGTTAGCGAAAATTGCAGGGGCGGTCCTGGTCTGTCTGGTTTTGCTGTTGGTTGTGCTGCGTATCACCGGTCTCAACCCGATCGGGGACACACCCGGCCGCGGGAATTATCCAGGGTTGTGGCTCAGTGGAGAGGTTGTAACTACCCCGGTCAATGACTGGTCATTCGCTTCCCAATATAAGACAGACAAGCTGCAGACGCGAACTTGGTACCGGATTCCTCATTCGGTAACAACAGGCCACATCGTGCACAACGGCCAGCTCTATATTACATCCTTTTTCCCCGCGGGCATGCCTTTTCCGCAAGGGAAGAATTGGGTAGCGAATGTAATGCGTGATCCGCATGTCCGCCTGAAGTTCGGAAACAAATTATATGATTGTGTTTTGTCTCAGGTCACAGATCCGGATGAAATAGCGGCCGTGCTCGGACCGAGGGCACAGGAGAATCCTCGATTTGTAGCCTCAAACGCACCCAATGGTCCGGTAATGCACCTGTTTCGCGTGCTGCCTCAGTGAGCAACACCGAGTGTTCGTCAAAACCGGCACCACCGGTTGAGGACCCGGTCTCGTCCCGGGATTGGCTGCGTTACGCGGGGTTCACGCGAAAGACAGTCGCTGCTGAAACCGATGGTACCTTCCATTGGGGATATTTTTTTCCCTTAGCCTGGAGCACGGCTGCTTTCTCAGCCGGATCGTTGACAATAGACAAGGTACGATCAAACACTTGGTCTTCTATCTTCAGGCGCACCTGGGGATCACGGATTATATCTTCAACCCACTCTCTACCGCGATAAGAGGTCACATACAGATTGCCGTTGTATACGGCGCACCAGATCGTCACCGAGTGAGGCAGCAGATACGGGGTCTGGGTCTGAATCTTGATCTGCGGAATCTTGTCCGTGAACGACCAGTCGGTGACCGGCGTAGTGACGGGTTGCCCCTTGATCCAAAGCCCGGGCATTCTGCACGTGAAAGATCTATCGGTTGGCGGGCAGCCCTTCGGCTCGAAACCAGTAACGCTGAGTAGCAGCAGAAGCGCGACCAAGACAACTATTGTTGCCCCAACAATCTTTGCTAGTTTTCTCATTCTGGGCTCCTAGAGACGTTCCATGTGTATCCGGGGTTTCCGTGTGCTTTACCCATCGGAGATTCTACACCCAACCAGTCCAGGTTGTGCCGGCTCTTTTGAGCTTTTCCTTCGGGCGGTTCCGATGGCCAGGCGCGGGTACCCTTACGGCAGGAGCTGAAATGAAAACGTTGCCGGAGAGATCCCGCGTAAGTATCAAAATAGGAAGCCAGCCGTATAATCGCGCCTTGGTCCTTGTGATCGATCCGGCCGAGCAAGGGGGCGTCAATGCGGCGAGAGTGAATTGAGCTACTGCCGGGGGGGACGATCACCTCGTTTCGCGTGGTGGAAATTTAGGGCATCTCGAGGCGGCCCATTTTACCGGCTCGATCTGCGATGCTTAATGCCAGCGGTCGGCGGGAAGAGAGGTATGAGAATAGTCATCACCGGCGCCAACAGCGCCACGGGCCAAGCCATTCTGCGGTGCGCATCCCAAAATGGCGCGGCGTCAAACGCCATGGTCGCCGCGGTCCGCTCCGAGCGAGCCGCGGACCAGATTCGGACACTGCTGGGCGACAGGAGTAGCACGGCCCGAATCTCCTACGACGATCCCGGCAGTCTCGATGAGGCGTTTCAGGGGGCTACTGCGATCATCCACCTGGCGGGAATTCTCGTCGAGCGGCCGGGTTCAACGTATCAACAGGCAAACGTTGTGCCGGCTCGCAGCGCCGTAGAAGCCGCGAAACGGTGCGCTGCCGAAAAGTTTGTTTTGATCAGTGTCACAGGAGCCGATGAGAACTCTTCCAACGGCTACTACCGCACCAAGGGACAGGCAGAAGCACTGGTGCGTTCCTCCGGCCTGTGCTATACGATACTCCGCGTTCCGCTCCTGCTGGGGCCAGGCACTGAAGGCGCGGCGGCGCTTGCACGGAATGCGAGCGGCCCTAAAGCCAGGCTGATCGGTGGCGGACGTAATTTTCAACAGCCTCTCTATGTGGACGATCTGGCGCGGGCGGCGATTGCTGCCGCCGAACCTTCGGTTGCGAGCAATCGCACTTTGGACCTGGTTGGTCCTGTTGCGCTGCCGGAGCGAGAACTTGTCGAGCGAGCCGCTCGGCTGCTCGGCCGCCAGGTGCGGGTCAGCACGATCCCAAAGGGACTGCTTTCGTTTGCGCTCGCGGTTCGTCAGCGCGTCTCCGGCCCCGGATTTTCGCCAGACGCAGTCGAAGTGATCACCGCCGACACACGTCTCGATCCCAGGCCTGTCGCGAGTGAATTGGGAATCCGGCTAACCGGCATCGATGAGATGATCAAGAATAGTTTAGGCCAAAAGCGAGAAAGATGAACCCGACCAGCCAATCCAGCGCTATTCCCGCCGCCACAGGCGCAAGAAAAGCCAAGCCTTGGCAGCGGCTTTTGCCGTTGCTGATCACGGCCGCCTGCTTCGCCTATCTCTACACGGCCCTCAACCGCGCTGCTACAGCCCAAGGCGCCGGCCTGCTCACCTACCTGGCGAGGAGCTTTGAGAATGTGAACTGGCTTTATTGGCTGGCGCTCATGATTCCATACTGTTTCTTTTATCTGATATTCGACAGCCTGGGTGTCTGGTGCGCGATCAATTGGTTCAACGCCAAAATACGCTATGCCGATATCCTGCCCATTCGCGCCAGCGCGTACATCCTCTCGCTGGTGAATGAGCAGGCCAGTAAGGGAGCGATCGCGGTTTATCTCAATCGTCGCGATGGGGTGCCCGGCTGGGAAGTGGGATCGAGCATGCTCCTTCTGATCTTCTGTGAGTTTTACAGTCTGATCCTGTGGGCCACGGTGGGCGTATTGTTGCGCTGGAATAGCTTCCAACCGGCCTTCCACATCATTCCTTGGATCGCACTGGGCGCAGCTGTGTTCTTCGTGCTGTTCCAACTGTTCTTCAGAGGGAAAATCGCCCCAGGAGTCGCCCTGCGCGACCGCCCGATCTTCCGGGCCTTCCGGCTCGCGAAAGTGTGGCACTACGCGGTGGTTATAGCGTTGCGCGCGCCGCCCGTTCTTGCGGGCGTGGTCGTATATACGTTGGCGTTGCGACTCTTTGGAGGCTCGATCGGTTTCGGGGAAATGCTGGGTATCTTACCGGTGATCTTTTGTGGCGCGGCGATGCCTGGGCCGATGCACTCAATCGCGATTCTTTTTTGGGTTTTGCTCTTCCCGGATCGACCCGGCCAGATGACCGCCTTCGGCTTCGTCATGCATAATTTCTTTATCTTCTTTAACGCCGCAGTGGGCCTGCTATTTCTCCGGCGGGCGACTCGGGAGCTGTTCGGGTAGTCTCCTGAACATCAACCGTTGGGCCATCGATAGGAGCGTGGTTGCGACGAGCAACCATACCAGGAGGGTCAACAGCGGCGCTAGAAAGCTAAGTCCTATGCGAATCAGGCAGTCCATGACAGGCGGAACGAAATAAAGGATGCCATTGTAGCGGCCGAGCTTGCTTCCGCGAAGTTTCGCGTGCCGGTGAACCCAATAAGAATCGATGACATACTGGGCAAAGGCCGCGGTGATCAGGAATGGCAGGATCCACGGGAACGCGCCGCGCAGAGCTCCCGCATACAATCCGGAAGTGACGAATAGAAAATCGCTGGTGTGATCGAAGGTTCCGCTGAATCCGGTCACTGTTCCTCTTCGGCGTGCGATCGGACCATCCAGAAAATCGGTAATCAACGCCACCACCCACACGACGAGAGCGAAAATCGCAGAACCCCTGTCTCCTTTTGCCATGAAAAAAGCAAACGGAAGCACGAGAAGAAGACGAACCGCCGTCAGTGCATTAGCCATCGCTCCCTACTCGGGTCCGTTGACGGCCACATAACGCCAAGCATACACCGCGGATGCCTTAGGTTAAAATTGGTAAAGGCGTCAGATGGCCGAAACTGCAATCCCTTGCCGTGCGGATACCGCTCTTGAACGTGGAATCGAGGGAGGCGGTCTGTCGCGCGCAGATGCGCTTCGCTTGATGGAAGAAGGCCCGCTCGATCCGCTGCTCGAGGCAGCGGCTTCTATCCGGGACCGGGTCAAGGGCCGTTCGGTTAGTTATTCCAAAAAGGTCTTTATCCCGCTCACCCACCTTTGCCGTGACTATTGCGGCTATTGCACTTTCCGGGCCGATCCTCATGCCGGCGTCCAACCCTACATGCTGCCGGATGAGGTTCTCGCCGTGGCCGAAGCCGGCCGCCGTGCGGGATGTAAGGAAGCTTTGTTCAGCCTAGGCGACCAGCCCGAGCGAGTCTTCCCGGAAGCGAAAGAGTTTCTGAAGAAACTGGGCTTTGACCGCACGCTCGAATATTTGGCAGCGATGTGTGAGCTGGTCCTGGAAAAGACCGGGCTCTTACCGCATTCCAATCCGGGCGTGATGGGGGCGGACGATCTTCGCCGCTTGCGAGAGACGAACGTCAGCGTAGGGTTGATGCTCGAAAGCGCCAGCCCGCGACTGCTTCGCGTCGGGGAGGCGCATTGGAAGGCGCCGGATAAAGTGCCCTCTGTTCGCATTCGAACCATCGAGAACGCCGGGCGGTTGTCGATGGCGTTCACTACCGGCATTCTGATCGGAATCGGCGAGACTTCCGAGGAACGCGTGGATGCGCTCCTGGCGATTCACGCTGTCAACAAGGAGTACGGCCACATCCAAGAAGTAATCGTGCAACCGTTCCGCGCCAAGCCGGACATTCGCATGGCTCAGGCGCCGGAGCCTTCCACTGAGGAGTTGGAGCGCACCATCGCGGTCGCACGATTGATTCTCGGTGGGGAGATGAATATCCAGTCTCCGCCCAATTTGCTCGCGGAAGACTATCCCGATTTGCTGAAGGCCGGCATCAACGATTGGGGCGGAATTTCTCCGGTTACCAAGGACTTCATCAATCCAGAAGCTGCCTGGCCGCAAATTTCCTCACTGGCTGCGAGATCCGCCGGCGCGGGATTCGTCTTGCGCGAGCGCCTGGCAATCTATCCGGAATTTTCCTCCCGGCCAAAATTCGTAAACGCCCGCCTTCAACCGCACTTGTGGAAGCTCCAGGGTGAGGACGGCTACGCTCGTGAAAGGTGTGAAACATGTTGAAACCGGCCAGTCTTGAATGGCGAGAGATCCCCTGGGAACGCGCCCTTCGAGCGGCACGTCCTAACGTTGCGAACCCGCTGGAGAAGGCGCTTGCTGGAGAGGAAATCGAATTTGGAGAGGGCCTGACCCTGGCGAACGTCGAGGGGGATGACCTCGTGGCGCTCGTGAGAGTTGCGGACGAGATCCGGCGGCGCGTGGTCGGCGACCGAATCACCTACGTGGTGAATAGAAATTTAAACTTCACCAACATCTGCATTGTTGGCTGTGCGTTTTGCGGGTTCAGTCGAGGGCCGGATTCTCCGGACGCTTATTTTCATTCGACGGATACGCTAGTGGCCAAGTCGGTAGAAGCGGTTGAGCTCGGAGCCACGGAGGTGTGCATCCAAGGCGGCTTACCGAAAGATCTCGATGGCTATTACTACGTACAGCTTCTCCAGGCCATCAAGAAACGATTGCCCGATCTTCATGTGCATGCCTATTCGCCGATGGAGATCACTTACGGCGTCGAAAAAACGCGCCTGCCGCTGCGCGAGTACTTGCTGATGTTGAAAGAAGCGGGCTTGAACAGCATTCCAGGAACGGCCGCCGAAATTCTGGACGACGCTGTCCGCCGGTCTCTGAGTCCCAACAAGCTGAAAGTGCGGCAGTGGATCGAAATCATTCGGACCGCGCATAGCCTCGGCATCCCGACGACATCCACGATGATGTATGGCCATACCGAAGTTCCGGAACATTGGGTAAGGCATTTGCTTCTGCTCCGTGACATCCAGAAGGACACTGGAGGATTTACCGAGTTTGTTCCCCTGGGGTTCATTCATTCCCAAACCAAACTTTTCCAGAGTGGACGCGCCCGCTCCGGCCATTCGGTCCACGAGGATCTGATCGTTCATGCGCTCTCGCGCGTTCTGCTGAATGGCTACATCCCCAATATTCAAGTCTCTTGGGTCAAGCTTGGATTCCAAGATTCCCTGGCCTGCCTGGAAGCGGGCGCAAACGATTTCGGCGGCACGTTGATGGAAGAGAGCATCTCCAAAGCAGCCGGAGCGAACTTTGGCGAGTACGTCTCTCCGGGAGAATTCCGTGCCATGATCCGAACCATCGGGCGCATCCCGGCGGAGCGCGCCACGTCCTACGAAATTCGCAGAGTCTTCCCTAATCCGGACGCACAGGAACGTCTGCCTCTCGAACGAATACCAATATTTGCCGCTGCCACAAGCCACGCCACGATGCCGGCGACGGGCTACTGAACGCGCAACGGCCTTGTGAGCCGGCGATTCGCGCACCTGGCAGAGCGCGGAGACTTCAAGAACCATCGGATGCGGATACAATCGAGGCGTCGGCGTGATGAGCCGCGAGAACGCCGATGCTTTCGATGGCAGGAGAAAGGGTAGCGGTAGACCAAGCGGGAGGACGATGATGAGTTGGCGTAATCCATTGCGCCGGTTTGTGCTTTTGGGTGGCGCGGTTTCGTGGTTGACCGGGTTTGGTGTACTAGCGCAGAATCAAAGTTTTTTTGCTGGCGGCTCGGCGGTGAGCCTCACCGCAGAGCAGGCGAGCCGCGGCAAGGCGGTCTATGACGGCAATTGCGCCAGCTGTCATGGCGCCAATCTCGACAACGGACAGTTTGGTCCCCCGCTTCTCGGCTCCGCTTTCAAGATGCACTGGGCGAGCCAGTCCGCGAACGCGCTGTTCACCTACATCGCGGCCAAGATGCCGCCGGCAGCGCCAGGCGGCCTCAGTGACCGCGCCTACAGCGATGTGGAAGCTTATGTACTTCGCGCTAACGGTGTCGCCATCGGAAGCAGCGAGTTGGCTCCAGTGCGGACCCAGTCCGACATTGCCGTCCGCACCGCTAATCGCGACGCCACCTACCAATCTGTGATGGCGGCGCGCAAGAAGCTGCTCGCGGGCCTGACGCCGGTCACTGAAGAGATGCTGCAGCATCCCCCCGATGGCGACTGGCTGGTGTGGCGGCGCACCTATCAAAATCTCGCATACAGCCCTCTCCAGAAAATTGGTACGGCCAACGTCCATGATCTCGGTATCGCCTGGACCCTCGCCCTGCCTGTCAGCGGCAACGAGGGCACGCCGCTGGTGCATGATGGAATCCTGTTTGTCGAAAGCGGCGCCAGCATCCAGGCGCTCAACGGCGCCACCGGCGAAGTGCTCTGGCAATATACCCGGCCGCTCCCGGAAAGGCTGCACAATGGCCAGCAGTCGCGGATGAAGAACATCGCCATTTATGGCGACTTGCTGTATGCCCCCACGCCGGATGGGCATGTGATCGCGTTGGAGACGAAGACCGGCAAGTTGATCTGGGATCATTCAGTCACGGGCCGAGACAACGGCTCGCGTGCGGGTGCGGCGAGTAACACTGGCTTTAACATGACTGGCGGTCCGGTGGTCGCCAAAGGCAAGGTCATGATCGGCACCAGCCTGGGCATCAACACCGGCGGCGGCAACTACATTGTCGGGCTGGATGCGGCAACTGGCGCCGAAGCATGGCGTTTCAATACCATCGCCAAGCCCGGCGAGCCGGGCGGCGATAGCTGGAACGGCGCGCCTTTTGAACAGCGCTTCGGCGGCGGTGTCTGGACCTCGGGCAGCTACGATCCCGCGCGGAACCTGGTCTATTTTGGCACCGGCAACACCTATGACATCGGCACGCTGATGCTGCCCCAGCCGCGCGTTGGCGAATCGAGGGACGCGCTCTATACGGATTCAACTCTTGCGCTGAATCCCGATACTGGAAAGCTGGTCTGGCATCGTCAGCATATGCAGCGCGATGTGTGGGATCTGGATTGGGTGTTCGAGCAGTCGCTCCTCACCCTGCCGGTGAACGGCAAGCCGGCCGAGTTGGTGGTTACGGGAGGCAAGACGGCGATCTTCGACGCAATGGACCGGACCACTGGAAAGCATGTCTTCTCGCGCGACCTGGGCCTGCAGAACATCGTGACCGCGATCGATCCCGAGACCGGAGAGGAGACCACCAATCCGGCGCTGGAACCCGAGCCAGGCAAGACCAAGTTGCTGTGTCCCAATGCCAACGGCGCGCGAAACTGGCCGACCACAGCGTTCGACCCCGCCAGCTATATCCTTTATGTACCGCTGGTAGAGACTTGCGCCGATTACAGTTGGACACCGCGCAGCGCGGCGCAAATCGCGGCGGGCGGCGACGATATTCATTTTGCCGAACGGCCGCGCCCGGACGGCGACGGTAAATTCGGCCGCATCGAGGCGATCAATCTGGCGACCGGCCGCGTGGTATGGATTCACCGCCAGCGCGCGCCCTTGGTCAGTTCCTTGCTGGCGACTGGGGGAGGGCTTGTCTTCGTGGGAGCACTGGACCGCTTCTTCAGCGCTTATGACGCGGCGACCGGCAAGCTCGTTTGGCAGACTCAGCTCAATGCGGCGCCCAATTCGTCGCCTGTCACCTATAGTGTCCAGGGCGAGCAATATGTCGCGGTGGTAGCTGGTGGCGGTTTCCTAAGCTCTGCCTCGTCCAGTTTGACGCCCGAGATCGACAACCCCCCGGGTGGCACGACGCTGTGGGTGTTCAAGTTGCTGCCCCGCTGAATTTCACCACCGCTGCAAATCGTCGAACAGGACTTTGGGCGCGTTCTTTTTACACGCTTCGAGGCAGAGCGACCAGCCCGCTACCGAACTCAAGTCCCGCCTCAGGTGATAGAATCCTGCCGATGCCCTCGAAATCCATCCTGGTCGTCGCAATGGCGATCGGCGCATGGAGTGTCTTGGCCACGGCCCAAAAGCAGGACCCACTGCCGCGCCTCGAAACAAGGGTCGAACGCCTTAAAGCCAACATGGAAAGCGTCGAGTCCATCCGGGCCATCAAGCGCTTGCAGTATGCCTACGGACATTACGTCGAATTCGGTTTATGGAACGACTTCGCGGACCTGTTCGCCGCCGATGCCGTCACCAACTATCAGTCGGGGGTGCGCGGAAAGGATGCGATCCGCCAGCTCTTCTTTGAAAAGGTCGGGCAAGGGAGGCTTGGCCTTTCGGAAGGCCGCATCTACCCGCACATCCTGTTCCAGCCGGTAATCACACTTGCGCCGTCGAGCCTGACCGCGAAGGGGCGATGGCGCATCCTGGCGATGTTGGGTAGCTACGGAGGTTCGGCCACATGGTATAGCGGCGTCTACGAGAATGAGTATGTCTTGGAAGACGGCGTATGGAAGATCAGCGTGCTTCGCTCGGAACCCAAGGTCACGGCAGCCTACACAGCCGCTGGCTGGAAGGATTCCGGGGTGTACGTCCCGTTTCACTACACTGCCGCGAGCGTCACGGCATCGATCCCCGATGCAGCGGTCCCGGATTCAGGGAGCCAGAGTGCCAAGACGCCGAGCGGCACAACTGCCTCACTCAGATCGCTTGCCGATCGCGTCAACCAACTCGCACGGCGTGCCGCGCGGCTGAACGATCAGGCCGAGGTCACCAATCTCCAGGACACTTACGGATACGCTGTCGATCGCAAACTTTGGGATCAAGTGGCGGGTCTTTTTGCCGAGAACGGAACTCTGGAGCTGGGGTTACAAGGCGTCTACGTGGGCAAGGCCAGCATCCGGCACGCTCTCGATCAATTCGGGCCGCAGGGGCTCCGTCCCGGGGAACTGAACGATCACGTCTACCTCCAGACTATCGTGTCCGTCGCGCCGGACGGGGGCACAGCGAAAGCACGTGGAGTCGAGGTGATCATGTCGAGTGCTCCTGGCGGCCGCAACGGCGAACTGAGCGAGGGCGTCTTCGAGAACACATTCTTAAAGCAGGACGGCATCTGGAAGATTCAGTCTGTGCACTTCTACCCCCGCATGATCGTCGATGCCGCGGCAGGCTGGGCCAAGAGCGCGAGGCCCGCGCGCCGCCCCAGCAAGGAGTTCCCTCCGGACCGCCCGCCGACCGCTTCTTATGAAATCTATCCCAAGTTCGCGGTCGCTCCGTTCCACTTCGATAACCCCGTGACCGGAAAGGCGCCGCAGTATCCCGAAGGGGTTCCGTCTTACGAGTCTTCGATGGCTGGCGCGATCCCCGCCCCGGCAGCCGCGGCGCCCGCGAGTGGACCGGCGGTCCGCAACGCGAAGGACTTGGAGGCTGCTTTGGCGGACGTGGAGAGCAGACTCACCGCGGCGGAAGCCTACGACGCAGCCGAGAACCTGATTGGCGCGTACGGCTACTACCTGGATGAATCGGCGGGCGACGTGGCCAGCTTGTTTGTGCAGCCCCGCCGCAATACCACCGCCGAGAGTTCCGTCTTCGTGAACCAATTCCTGCAACCGGTGATCGACGTCGCGCCAGACGGCAAGAGTGCGAAGGTTCGCGCGCGCCTGTTGGATCTCGGGGGCACTTCCGGAGGCGCCGGTTTCTGGAGGGCGGGCACCTTTGAGGGCCAGATCATTTTGGAGCAGGGCACGTGGAGATTCCAGACAGCGCGTTCCTCCTCGGTGTGGTCCGCGCCCTATCCGGGTGGATGGGCTCGAATTCCTTAAGATAGCAGCATGTTCCGTGCACGCACATCTCCTCTTGCAGAGCCAACTAACGAAAAACGAGATCTGGATCGTAGAGTTTCGATGGCTCCGCGGCTGCTGGTAACACGCTCCGGGCTACGTCTACGATGTCTAAGAACGATAACGCCGATGGGCAACGACCCGTGACGCAGCACGCGCTGCAGTTGAGGTTTGCCGGACATTTCCTGGACGTGGCACAGTTGGCTCTTCTTTGCTCAAAGAACCCTCCGCAACTGCGCTCTTGAGGACCGAACGTAGCCAGACGCATCCAGGATCCCGGTCGCGGGATCTGTGCCACTGCATGAACTGCTCGAATTTGGGGATCTCCAGAGGTGGCGCAATAATTCGCAGGGGCAGAAAGCGTTGATAGAAGATCGCCAGCCTCCGGTGGACCGTCGCAATGCGCGAGGTGCCAATGAGCAACTGGGGAACAAGATTGAAAGCCGTCGTCACCACTTCGATCCTTCTCTCGTGTCCCAAGTGGCGGGTGAACCACTCATCAAAGGTGGGCAGTTCCCTGTGCTTTCCGAACCTCACCACGACGTGTCCGAGCCTCAAATAGGTTTCGAGCGAGAGATCCTCCGCAAGTTGCTTGTTCCCGGACCAGGCGAGACATATAAATCTATCCTCGTAGAGCCGCTCGGACGGATGCCCAGGCACGAGATAGGTGGCTGGTCCGAGCGCTAAGTCGATTTCTCCTCTTTCCAGTGCGTCGGCGTGTTCTCCCACAATCGGAACTATCTCAATCGTCACACCGGGGGCGAGCTGTTGTAGACGCGGCAAAGCCTCAGTCATTACGACGGTTTGGGCGTAGTCGGACATCAGCAATCGAAACTTCCGGTTCGAAGTGCCGGGGTCGAATGCTGGGCTGTTGTTGAGGATCGCTTCGGCTTGAATAAGGAAGTCTCTCACTGGCACAACAAGGCCTTCCGCCAGCGGCGTGAGAGTCATCCGTCGCCCCACCTGGACCAGGAGCGGATCGCGGAAAGCATCTCGCAATCGCGCCAATGCACCACTGGTGGCCGACTGGCTCAAATGCAAGCGCTCGCCGGCACGCGAAACACTCTTCTCCACGAACAGGGCGTCGAGAGCCACGAGCAGATTCAAATCTAAGCCGCTGAAATCCATTGTTCGCACGGATCGGCCTGAGCGATGTAATCGGCCGAACGTATCCATGATACAAGATCCTTTGAACGCGAGGGCGGACGCCGCCGGGCTTAGGATTTGACGGTATGCGCGAACGTCTGGGGCTCGGTGGACGCCCCTGCGTGGATAGCAAGCAGGCCTCGAACTAATTCCGGCGTCCGGCAGCGCGCCATGCCGCACTCGGTGGCGATACCGAAATCCGGCACGTACTTCCCAGCCGTATCGATGCGTTTCCTCGTGGCTTGAACACCATCGCCGTGGACCAGCCCCAGGAACAGGTCCGTACTGGGCGCAAGCCTCAATCCGCGAAGCGGCTGAAAATAGCCGTCGTCCGAGCGATCGATCGGAACCGGCATGTGGATATATGCAATTGGGCGGTCTATCGAACCGGCGAGGAGGTTTGCGAACTCCGTCAGTTTTCCCGCGTCGGCAGGCTCGATAAAATGCTTGGCCTCCCAGTCGCCATAACACAGGTGAAAGCCGAGCTCGACGTTGCCTGGCACGGCTCTGGCAAGACGTTTCATCCGGATTTCGATTTCGCGGCGAAGATCTGAAAACGGGTTGCGGATGAACTGCGCCCTCCCGTCCCACATCACCATCTCAATACAGACATCCCACTGGATACATAGGTCCTTATGCGGGATGGCTCGCGAGACAGCCTCAACTTCGCGGAGCATGGCATCCTCGTATGCAGGTTCAAGGGCGGGGGCATCCCTGGGCGCACAGAAAGGATTGATGACCGCAAAGGGTGTGGGTAGACACACTTGGAACCGAACCTCGGGTGGGAGGTTACCGCGCTCGCGGGCGGCAAGGAAGTCCTGATAGGACGCGCGCGCCTCGCGTGCGTAACCTAGTTCCGGAAACCGGATATCGCTCGGAGTGACTCCTTCGGCGAGTTGCAAGGGCAGGAAGCCGGAAGTCTGATTGGGGTGGCTCGCGTCGGCTTTGAGAAACGGCAGAGAGCGAAGCAATGGGTACTGCCAGCTGATCCATAATCTGCGCCCGCCCGGTTCGCCATCGGGAACGCGGCGCAACCGCCGGCCAAGCATCGTGCCTGTGGTGCGAAAGACCTCTTCGACACTGTCTAGGGCCATACTGCCGACGAGGTGGACCTTTGTTGGAACCATGGATTGCCTTCAACTCCTTCGTTCACGCCGCTCAGGCGCCGGGAGGAACCGGACCGCGGCTGGGCGCCAGAATCTTGTTGGGGTCAACCTCCTGGTCCACCACAACGCCAAAGAAGGGGAACATCATCTCCTCCCAAGTCATCTCGCCATAATAGACCGTCTTGTTCGGGTTTGGATTCCATTTGTTATTGGCTGAGTTGTCGTAGTGCGCCTCCACGTGCAGCTTGGTTCCCTTCGGAACCTTCACTGATGTGTTATACCCGAGCTGCCAGTTGAAGTCGTAATGCGAGACACTCAGTACGATTTCCTTTCTGCCGTCCGGATAGATCAGAGTATACGTCATGTCCTTTCCCCGGACATGCATGTGCGGCATCATGTAAACGAGTTCCACATCGTGGTTGAAGGTGACCTCCGCAGGTGGGCTTTGCCAATTTGGATCGTTGGGCGGAATTGCAAAAAGCTTGGGGTCGGTAGGCGCTGATGCGCTCAATGATACGTAGCGGCGTTCTGGCGGCTGTTTCGCGACGGTGAATCCGATCAGGACGTGGTCCGTTACGGCCGTTCCATTGGGTGTGTAGTGCAGGTTGATGGTGATGTCGCTTCCGGCACGAACCAGCTTCGCTGCATGAAAATCGCGATAGTCGGCGACAGGATTTCCCGGCAGGTAGCAGTCCTCCGCCATGCTGCGGAAGCGGTGGTTGGGCGTGCCCGGCCCGAAGGTTGGACCCTGGCCCGGGATCGCGCTCCCGTCTTCGTCGCGAGGCTTCTCGTCCCAGTAAGGCTTGAAATACTCGACGTCGGGCGTATGCGGATTGAATCCCAGGCACATGTGATGCGTAACTTCGCGATGTTCAGGCCGGATTTGCACAGATGTGATCCAGGTGTCCTGCTTGAAGCCAGTGGGCACGGTGATCGAAACCCATTCGATCACATTGTTCTTCGGGTGCGCCGGGACATCGTAGCTGGGCCCTTGAACGATGATGTCGGGCTGGATCTGCCATCCCTCTGGCCACTTGACCGGCGGCAGTTCATCCGCCGCATTTCCTTCGGGAGCGCCATTATCCGCCCACTTCGCGATGGTTTCAATATCGTCCTGCTTCAGAGAGCGATCGTTCAGGAAATGACCAAACTGAGCATCGGCGAACCACGGCGGCATCTTTCTCAATGCAACCGCGGCCTTCATGGCTTTGGCCCAAGGCCGCGTTTCCTTGTAAGTCAGGAACGACATGGGCGCCGCTTCACCGGGACGATGGCAAGTCTGGCAGTGCTTTTGCAATATCGGCAAGACATCCTTGTTGAACGTCGCAGATGACCAATCCGCGGCGGTCAGTTGGGCTGCGCAAATCATCACGGCGAGGAGTGCGGTTCTTGGCATGGAACCTCCGGGCTTCAGAGTCGACAATAGTATCGGTTGAGGCTCGGGTACAGTCAAATAGATTGTTTCTATCGCCGATAGGGTCATCCTATCGCGTGGCGCCGCATTGACAGCTCCGATTGATCGCATTCACCGCATCGATTTCAGAATCCAAGCCTCGGAGCGTATAGTGCTTGATAGAAGAGAACTTGTGCTGAGCCGAAAGCTGGAATACTTGATGGCGCTCGCCAAAGAAGGGCACTTCGCGCGTGCCGCGGCGGCTTGTCACGTTTCGCAGCCCACTCTTTCAGCGGCGATTCAGCAACTGGAAGCGGAATTAGGCGTGCAGATCGTCCAGCGAGGTCAGCGCTTTCAGGGCTTGACGAACGAGGGCAGGCTGGTCATGGAAGCCGCACGGCGAATGGCCAATGAACGAGACCGCCTGCGCCAGCAACTGAGAGACCGGCGTGACCATTGCACGGGCACCCTGCGCATCGGCGTCTTGGGTTCGACGGTCCCCTTGTTGAAGAGCTTGATTGTACCGTTCTGCGAACGCTTCCCTGACGTCAATTTGAATGTCATGCTCGAAAGCCCTCTCGATGCTCAGCAGGCTTTCGAGGCGTCGTCTCTGGATGTGGCCATCACGTATTTGGACCAGCGTTTGCGACGCTATTGCCGCGCTCAGATTTTGTATATGGAACAGTACGATCTGCTCATCCGGAAGGGCACGGCGTTCTCGGGGAAGAAGTCGGTGGCATGGGGAGATCTCACAAAGTTGTCTCTCTGTCTCCTATCCCCCGGCCTTCCGATCTTCGGCAAGTTGGAATCTGAAATCCTCGCCGAGGCCCTTACGAAGACTCCTCACATCGTGACCAACGCAATCTGGATGGTAATCGACCATGTCAAAACCGGAAGATGGGCGTCGGTCCTACCACGGCCTGTCCGGATCATGGCGTCCGACGATCCGGAACTGGAGGCGATTCCGTTGCCGAACCTCGGCCAGGCAAGTTCAGTAGCGATTGCGATCGCAAAGCGGGAGCCGGTATCCCCGCTCGCTGAGGCTTTCTTTGAACTCGCGACATCGGACAGGACGTCGTCCAGGTTGCGCGCCACTTTGGGAATCACCGGCACGGACCGGTTCGGTCGTGTTCGGGCCGAGTGACTACTTGCTGAACTCGAATGCGGTCGCTGCGGGAGTGGATACGGCAACCCCGGTTCCGGAGCTTTGGACATCGCCGCTAACCGCGTAGAATCGGTTGCCGATCACTGCGCCGGCAACTCCGTGGCGTGGCGTCGCCATAGGCGGTAGGGTCGACCAGGTGTTGGTAGCGGGGTCGTAGGCTTCGAACACCCGGAACGCTGTTTGTACGACGGGATCCTGCCATTCGCCGCCTGCTATGTAGATCTTGCCGTTGTAGACACCGGACGCGACGGCGCTGCGTGCCGTCGGCATGCGGGCACCCGGCGGCTCCCAGGTATCGGTTGCCGGGTTGTAGACCTCCACCAGCGAAATGTCGGAAGCGATCGAAATGAAGGCGGCGCCGACGCGGCCGCCGATTACATAGATTTTCCCGTTGACGCTTCCGACGCCCATATGATTGCGCGGTGTCGGCATGGGAGCACGCGTGCTCCAGGTGTTGGTCTTCGGATCGTACTCTTCAACGGTTCCTAACACGTTCTGGCGAGTCGTGAAATTGATGTAAGGCTCCTTCGCGCCAGGCGCCGTTGTCGCACCCCCGATTACGTAGATTTTGCCATTCGCTTCCGCAGCCACCGCCGCACCGCGCTTGGTGGGCATGGGCGCTAGTGCCTTCCAGGAATCGCTTTGCGGATCATATTCCCAGGCATTGTTGATCGGGACCCAACCTGCGGGAGCGGGCGAGTCCGGGTAGACGAAGCCGCCGAACGCATAGATCTTGCCGTCATGCTCGCAGAACGCAACATGGTGAGACGGCAGAGCCATCGGCTTCTTCTTGGTCCACCGGTTCGTGGCTGGATCGTACTCGTAGACCAGACCCGCCGGGTGCCAGAAGGGAATCAAGCCTGCGAAAACGTAGAGTTTACCGTTGGCCGCTTCGCCCATCACCTCCTCGCGCGGGTCGGGGAAAGGAGCGATATTCACCCACTTCCCCTGCGCATGAAGCAAAGGAGCGCACAGCGTCAACAACGCCAGGATCTTTCTCATACGACGGACCTCTCCGGATTGATCAAGAATGTCCAAATCAGGGCGCCCAGCAACATCACACAAGAGGTAATCACAAACGGAATGTCCCACGAGCCTTTTCCGAAGTAATAGCCGAAAATCAACGGAGTCAATGAAGCGGCGAGAGCGCCAGCCATGTTCATGATTGCCGTGACCGTGCCGCTGAACTGGCCGCCCACATCCATGGGAACCGCCCAGGCGGGGCCGATTACGAACTCCAGGAAGAAGAATGACGTGGCCAGGCACAGGACCGAAGCCCAAGTGCTCCCAGTGGTTGCGGCGGGAATCAGGAAAATGCCCGAAAGAAGAAATCCCGGTGCAGCAACGATGCTGCGCGCGAATCTCGCCTTGCCGGTCTTCTTGAACACGAAATCGGACAACGATCCACCGGCCAGATCGCCGGCCATTCCAGCAAAGAGAGGAATTGAGCCGAGGATGCCTAGAGCCTGCAAAGTCATGTGACGGTGTTCGCGCAGGTAAGTCGGATACCAGGTCAGGTAGAAGTTTGTTCCAAAGAAGAAACAGCCATATCCGAGAGCGATGTACCACATGTTGGGCGAGCCTAATATCTGTTTCCAGGGAACCGATTGCGCCGCCGGCGCCGCTACGGCTTGCCCTCGAATCTGGGCGAGTTCGGCAGGATTCACGCCAGTATGTTCTTCCGGGCGGTTCTTGTAATACAGCGCAAACACGGCCGCCCAGACCAAGCCGAGCGATCCAAAGATATAAAAGATGGTCCGCCAGCCGAAGGCGAGCAAGATACTCGCCGCGACGAATGGCGTCACTGCCACCGCAAAGCGGCTGAAGAAATGCGTTGTGCCTTGAATCCGGCCTCGCTCGGATCGCGGAAACCAGAGCTGCATTCCCCGGCTGGCCACGGGAAACGCGCCCGCCTCACCGAGTCCAAGCAAGAATCGCGCGGCAAACAGCGAGCCCAGGCCGAACGCTGCTCCCGTCAACATGGCCGCGATCGACCACCAGGACATGATCGCGGTGAGGACTTTCTTTGGCCCCAACCGGTCGCCCAGCCAACCGGCTGGGATTTGTCCCAGCGCGTACGACCATGTAAATGCGCTCAGGACCAATGCCATGCTGCTCTTGTTCAGGCCGAATGCCTTCGCGATCTCCGGCTGAGCAACCGAGATGTTGCTGCGGTCCATGTAACAGATCAGGTACATCAGGCTTATCAGGAAGAGGATCAGCCAGCGTGTCTTCGTCGGCCGCGCAGCCGGCGCATCAGCGGCTGGCGAAACTGACCCGGTTGCGGTCGTAGTATTGGCGTTCAAGACCTTGGCCTAAGCTAAGGACGGGACCGGCAGGGGCTGCTCCTTTACCGCGATCTCGACCGGTTGCCCCGTCTCGGCGGAAAGATCCGCCGCCTGGTACACCTGCATGACCATCCGGGCGTGCTCCGGCGTCACCAGCGGTTGACGACCGTTCACAACACACTCCAGAAAGTGAATCGTCTCGGCGGCCATCGGCCCGGCGTATACGTGTCCCAGTCCTTCACCCGGCATGGAAGAGATGGGGAACTGGATTCCTTTTTGCATCGTGGTGACATACACATCGCGATGCGTGTCGTCGGCCATCACTGCACCCTCGGTGCCGACCATCTCAATCCAGGTGCTCGAAAAATTGGGATAACCCGGGGGAAGGACCCAACCAGCACCGATCGTGAAGACCACGCCGTCGTCCATGGTGACAACGATCCAGACACAGTCCGGGACGTTGTACTGATCGCCCATGATCTTGCGAACTTCCTGCGCATACACGCGGACCGGCTTCCGAGGGGCGAGGCACCACAAAACGAAGTCGATGTCGTGGGTCGCTTCCATGGCGGCAGGCGAAAGTTTCACGCGCCCTCCGATCTTCTTGCCAAGGTTGCGCGTGATGTGGCGGCTGACCAGCGCGCTGACCGGCTGGCCGATACTGCCGTCGTCAATGGATCGCTGGACGTAGGCGAACTTCGGATTGAACCGCTGCGAATAGCCGATCGTAAACAGCAAGTTCTTCGAACGCGCGAGCGCGATCAGTTCGTCCGCCTCTCGAAGCTCGAGAGCAATCGGCTTTTCCAGGAAAACGTGCTTGCCGGCCTCAAGGCTGTCCTTGGCAATGGGGTAATGCGTCGGTTCGGGAGTGGTTGAGATCATGACCGCATCGATCGTCTTATTGGCGAGCAGCACGCGGTAGTCGGTGGTTGCCGTAACAGGGTTGGTCAGCTCGCCAACCTCCTTCAGCCGCGCCTCCTTAATCTCCGCAATGTGCAACTCCCCGACAAAAGGGCTCCTGGCGCAAGCCTCGGCACGGATACCGCCACACCAGCCGGTTCCAATCACTCCAACGTTTATGGTTCGCATGGCTATTTCAAATTCGCCGTTTTGGGTGGATCCTTCAGTGTGGCGTAGACTGCCTCCACGAACCTGTCCGTTGTCCACCCGCCGGACGTCGCGCCGAAGCGGTCGTCGTAGTCGGCTGTCACCCGCGCCGCCTTCACCTGATCCAGGCCGGCCCCGTTCTTGATGAGGTTCTCGACCCGATCCCGGATAATCACCAGCATATCGCGATACTCGGCCACTTCCCACTCGTCGCACAAACGCCCGTGCCCCGGGATGATCAGCGTGCCGCCTTCTTCATCGTGCTGATAGACGGTTCGGTCCAGAATGAAGTCGAGCGCCTTGATCTCTCCCTGGATGCTGCCACCGTTCTTCACGTCGATCGCGGGGTATGAGGTTGTCGAAAAGATATCTCCGGTTGCAATCACGTCGGAGCGCCGGAAGTGGACAATCGAATCGGCGTCTGTCGTTGCATTTGGTTCGTAGAAGATCTCCACCGCTTCTCCATTGTGAAATTTCCGTCGGCGGCCCTCGAGGAACGTGTCGACCGGGATGCCTTCGGGCGGCGCCTTCAGAGCCAGGAGATGGTTCTGGACATTTTGGTGGCCGATGATGGTGGCGCCGCTTCCAGCGTTGGCGAACTGCCCTGAAAAGAAGGATCCTTCCACGCTGGGGTCGTGTCCGGCCGCGTGAAGCTTCTCGTTCCCTCCGGTAAAATCCGAGGCAAAATTTGTGTTGACGATGAACTGAATCGGTTTGTCACTCAACTTGTGGATGGCCGCGATCACCTTCCCGGCAAGCTGCCCGGCACCGGTGTTGACCACTAGCGGAGCTTCATCGCCAATCTGCACCGCAATGTTTCCTCCGTCGCCGACTAGCATGTAGAGGTTCCCCTGCACGGGAAGAACGTGAATTTCGCCGTCATGCGGGCTCGGATCCGCAGCACGGCTGGCATGTTCCGGCCCGGGAGAAGGTGTCAGCTCCGTCTTGGCCGCGACTTCCATCGCTTGCGGGTCACTGTATTTCGCCTGGAAATCCGGATACATCGTCTCCGGTCCGCCCAGCGTCGCCAGCAACGGCATATGCTCCTTGTCGGCGAACTCCCGCAGGAAAGGGTGTTGACCCCAGAAATAACTCTCCACCTGGTCTTCGCGCCGGCCCAGAATCTGTTCGCCGTCGTCGCAAGCGTACAGCCAGGCATCCGGTTCCTTCACGTACCGGCCAAGTGTATAGGTCCGGCTGAACGGCTCGGCCAGATAGACCGGATCGTTCACGACGGCCAAATACGTAATTCTGTCGCCGTGCCGGATAAAATGCTCAGTGACAGTCGCCTCGTCGCTTTGAGGGATGCCGTTCGCTCTAATCCAGCCGCGCTTGAGATGCGTGGTGTAGACGGTGAGCATGTTGCCTTCGTAGTTTCCCGTCGAGAATCCGGCCCAGGTATGTTGGGCGTAAGGTGGCGGGTGAGGACGATCGTCCATCCAAATCGTTCGAGTGCCTTCGCTGATCTGCCAATACTGCTTTTGCGCGATCAGGCGCTGTGTGTAGGGATCCCGTTCCTCCCAAAACCGCAGGTTGCCGGGCTGGTTGTAGGTATACGGGATCGTGTAGCCCATACACTGGTGCTGCCGCCCCTGAATGCGGGCAGCACTCCAAGCCAACGCGTACAGGCGCCCGGCCTCGTTAAAGGGAATGCCACCGTACTCAACAAGCGAGCCCGAGGCGGTGATCAGTCCGGAATCCTGGCCCGGCTGCGGGTACCAGGCTCCTGAAATGTCGAGGCCTGCCGGCAGATGGGTGTGGCCGGAAAAATCCAGACCCTGTCCCCAGGCCAGGACTACGAGCAGAACGAGACCGAATATGAAACGCTTCATCTCACTGTCCCCGATTCGCTATCTTGCCGAACATGGTTTCGGATTCCAGCCTTTCGCGTCCGGCTGCTTTCTGTAGTGCGACGCGGTCAAATACGGTTGCACGAGGTAGACCGGGTCCTCCACGGTAGTGGTCACTACGAGGTAAGCATCGCCGTTGCGCTCAGTGACCAAATCGAAGTACTCGGTCAGGGTCGTATTGGCACTGTATGGCACGCCGTTCTTGCGCAGGTATCCAGGCCTCAGGCGTGTCGTGATCACTTTCAGGGAACCAACGGGAGGCACGCCTCGGCCCACTGGCACCCTCTCCCACAACGCTTTTGAGAAACCCTGCCAGGTTGGCCCCTGATCATTGGCGGCCGCGAAGTGAAACAGCCGGGTCTGCTCGCCGGCGTCCGATTCCATCTTCAGAGTCTGATCGTCTTGCCAGGTGACGTGTAGCCGTCCAGGCACGCTCATGAGAATTGGAGCACCATAGCTCTTGCATTGCTCTCCCGCTGTCTCGTCCTTGGCCGGGTCCCAGGCGTCGGCCAACTTGCGGCCCTGCGGGTTGAGCAACACCCCGGTGTAATCACCCTTGGGCGGCGTGACCATCCGAAAGCGCCAGTCTTCCGTGACGACAGATACCCAGTAACCCGTAATGTCGTAGAGCGCCGCTGCTTTCGCCGTCTTCGGTGGAGCGGGCGGCCCACCCGGGAACTGAGCGCGAGCGCCGGCCAGAGCCAGCAATCCCAGACAGAGTGCGATCCTTCGCGGCGGTCGTGCGGAGAATGAGGTCACCATGATTCGCGAACTCAACCATCGTAATGCTCGGGGATCGAATCTGTACAATGGATTCTCCCGATTATAGGTATCTTCCATCCCGATAGTTCCGGGATCGGCCGGGCAAATGCGACCGATTCGAAAAAACGATTGTACAGCGAACCGGAACCCGCATATAGTTACTGCGAGCAAAGAATTTCCGGCCCAGCTTCAATGGCGATTGAAAACCCGCTTGGCACTTCTCCTACAGCCTTTCCAGTCCTTGAATGCTTCCATATCGCGGGCTTCGCGCTGGCGATTGGAATGTCCACACTGGTCGATCTGCGCCTGCTGGGTGTCGGCCTGAAAAAACAGTCCCCCGGCCAAATCTCCCGCGCATTTGAATGGTGGACTTTGGGCGGGCTCGTCGTCGCCGTCTTCTCCGGGCTGCTGCTGTTCTCCACCGACCCCGACATGTATTACTCGAATTGGTCGTTTCTAATCAAGATCGCATGCCTGGCCTTGGCTGTTACCTTCCATTACACGATTCGCAGGCGGACCGGCCTTCGAGACGTCTCGCGGTCCACCGCTGGCTTGGTGGCTTGTATTTCCATGGTGCTCTGGATCTCCGTCATTTTTGGAGGCATTTTCATCGCGGTCGTCCGTCCGGGCCTTACCTGACGCATGCTTGTTTCACTTTTGATCTGGCTGGAAAACCTCGCCCCTTTTTCGAGTTTGCGCAGCTCGGCCTATGCTTACCCGATCGTACTGGCGCTTCATGTTTCCGCGATCTCTCTGTTTGGCGCCCTGATCGTCGCCAGTGATCTGCGATTGCTTGGATGGGCCTACGCAGACTGCCCGATTTCGGAAATAATCAACCAATTGCGCTGGCCCAAACGGCTGGCTTTCATCCTGGCTGCGACCTTCGGTTTCCTGCTCTTCGCGTGCAAAGGGGAAGAGTACTACTACAATCCGTTCTTCCGCACAAAGATCTTACTGTTCCTGCTCATTGCGATTCATGCCGTCGCCTTTCGTAGAAGCATCTACTCCGATCCCGCGAAATTGGACCACTCACTCAAACCTCCGGCGCAAGCGAGACTGGCTGGATCGCTGTCACTTCTCCTATGGCTTGCCGTTCTGTGCGCAGGCAGAGGAATCGGTTACATCGTAGGCCGCCCAGGTATGCACTACCACTAATCACTGCGGAATTTTCAATCCATCAGACCGATAAGTGCACTCCACCGCGAAAGATCGTATGCACACTGCCGATAGTAGAAATCCAAACAATCGATTTTACTGATTTCGAGAACCGCCCTATAGTTTACAGCTAGGTTGAGCTGTTCCCGATGTAGCGGTGGATTGCGGAAACAGCTTATCGGTTGTTGCAGCCGTTTTCAAAAGGGGGAAGCAATGAAAGCCTGGATTCTCGGCACCATGTTGTGTGCCTTGGGTGCACCGTATGCTTTCGGGCAAGCGACGGCACGGATTCACGGGATTGTGCAAGATCAGAGCGGCGCAGTAGTGCCTAACGCCACGGTCAGGGCTACGCAAACTGAGACCGGCATTTCCCGCACCTCGACAACCGAGCCGGACGGCAGCTACATATTTGCCAACCTGCCGCTGGGACCTTATCGGCTGGAAGTCCAAAAGGAGGGCTTTGCGAACGCAGTCCAGGCGGGGATCGTGTTGCAAGTCGATAGTGACCCAGCGGTAGCCATCACGCTGAGGCCGGGTGCCACGAGCGAGACGATTACCGTGGAAGCCAGTACTTCTCAGGTTGAAACTCGCTCGGTTGGTGTGGGCACGACGGTGATGGAATCCCGTAGGATCTTGGAGCTTCCTCTCAACGGACGGCAGGCAACCGATCTCATACCGCTTTCCGGTTTATCGGTAGTGACGGCAGCCCAACCGCCTACCTACACCATGGCCACCGGTCCCAGCATCTCGGTCGCGGGAGGCATGAGCTGGAGCGTCCAGTACAACCTGGACGGAGCTCCGCACCTGGATACGTATGTGGGCACGAGCATGCCGCTTCCGTTCCCCGATGCGCTACAGGAATTCAAGCTCGTGACCAGCTCGCAGGAGGCTTCCAACGGCGGGCACTCCGGAGCCGCTGTCGATGCCGTCACCAAGTCCGGATCGAATGCATTCCACGGTGATCTCTTTGAGTTCTTTCGCAATGCGGACCTGAACCCGCGCGACTTTTTCGCCGCCGGTAGCGACGGGCTGAAACGCAACCAGTTCGGCGGCGTCCTGGGAGGACCGATCAAGAAGGACAAACTGTTCTTCTTCCTCGGTTACGAGGGAACAACGATTCGCCAGAATCTCGTCAACGGAAGCGCCTTTGTTCCGACCGCGGCGGAACTTCAGGGGAATTTTTCGCAATACGTCGCGGCCAACTGCCCGGGGGCCCAGGCCGTTGCCAACTCGCCGGCGGTCTTGAGTCATTTCTCCGGACCTTTCCAACTGAGCCCGGCGGCGGTCAAGATATCCGCACTTCTGCCTCACAGCAGCGATCCATGCGGCCATGTGCTGTTCGGAACGCCCGTGCATCAGAACCAGCTACAAGCCCCCGTCAGAATTGACTACCAGCTCAGCCCCAAGCAAAGCGTCTTCGCGCGCTACATGATCACGCGCATCGAAACTACGACACCCTATGATCTCTCGCACAACATTTTGTCCACGCCCGGCATCGGACAGGACGATACCGCTCAGGCGCTCGCCTTGGGAGACACGTATCTCATCAATACTTCAACGGTCAACTCCTTTCGCATATCGGGGACTCGAGTAGGCGCCGCCACGCTGGGCGCGAAGAGCTTTACGCCCCAGGACGTGGGAATGAACTACTTCAGTTACTACGGCTTCGTCCCCATCTTCATGCCCGGAATTGGATTCAACACCTATTTCCCCTCCAATTTTTCGGTCGGCTACGATACCATCACCAACTTCGGAGCCAACGACGATTTGAGCCTCATCCGGGGGTCCCATCAGTTTAGCTTCGGCGGCAACTTCTCCCGTACGCTCCTAAACGCGAGTTCCTACGCCTGGTCCGAAAATTTCTTCCTGTTCGCTGGGATCTTTGGCACGCCCTTAATCGACTTCCTGACGGGAAACGTAACGGCAACGCACCAGGCCAACCCGAATCCCGATAACGTCACTCAAAACTTCTTCGGCCTATACGCTTCCGACACCTGGAAGGCCACCCGCCGGCTGACGATCACGTATGGCGTCCGCTGGAACCCGTATCTGCCCATCGCTTTCAAGCAAAGTGACACCTACAATTTCAGCCTGAGCAATTTCTATAACAATGTTCACAGCAAGGTGTTCCCCGCGGCTCCCCCGGGACTGCTCTATGTCGGCGATTCCGGTGTCAATGACCACTCCGGCATGAATAATCAGTGGGGTCACATTGAACCTCGCTTGGGAATCGCCTGGGATCCTACGGGCAGCGGAAAGACCGTGATTCGCGCCGGGGCCGGGATAGCCTACGATTTCATCCGCCTGGATATCCACGAGAACACGTCGTCCGTCGCTCCGTTCCGTATCAGTGTGACCCAGCAGTTCGCCGGACCTGGTTCCATACCGCTCGACAATCCGTTTGCCACCTATCCGGGAGGCAACCCATTCCCCTATAACTTCAACAAGCAGAGCTCTACATTTCCGCAAACTCCCTATCAGGGATTCCTGCCCATCGATCCAAATTTGAAACCTGCGGCGCAGTATTCCTGGAACCTTGGAATCCAGCGGCAGTTCACACCGCGGCTCTTCGTTTCCGCGACCTATGTGGGCACGGAGATCGCTCACCTATGGACGGGTGTGGATCTGAACCCGCCCCAATGGCTGCCGGGCAAGCCGATCATCGCTCAGCCCACCACGCCGGCTCAATTTGGCCAATGCGCGGCGCTACAGGCCAACTGTGGCGGCAACGCCGAAAACTTTCGGCGTCTGCTGGAGGTGGCCAACCCCTCGGCCGGCAACATCTACGGCTCCATCACCGCTTTGGATGCGAGCGGAACACAGAATTACAGTGGCCTATTGCTGAACTCGCGCTGGCAAGTTGGACAGAACGTGAACCTCGGCGCCAACTGGACCTGGTCGCATTGCATTGGCCTTCCGGCCAGCAATATCGCCAATCTCGAAGCTGTCTACCCACACCAGCCTTATCAGAACAACGGCGCCCAGAACAGGCACCTCGATTATGGTGATTGCACCGGCAATTCCATCGACATCCGGCACGTCGTGAATGTGACGCTGGTCGCGAACATGCCGCAATTCTCCGGGACCTGGGCCCGTCGGCTGGCGAGTGGCTGGTCCGTCTCCACCATCTACACATGGCGGACCGGAGCGCCGGTCACAACGATCCTGGGCACCGACAACGCGCTGAACGGCTTTAATCCACTGGGTGCCAATCCTGTGCCACAGAGGGCTGAACAAGTGCTCCCAGACGTGTATGCGTCCAACAAAGGGCAATCCTGCGTGTTCGCGCCCTGTGTGAGCGACTTGAATCCCCAGGCGGTTGCCTTTCCGGCCGTGGGAACTTACGGCAACATGGGTGTCAGCGACCTGAGAGCTCCCGGCTTCTGGGAGTGGGATCAGGCCGTTATACGCCAGCTCCCGATTACCGAGCGCGTGCGACTGGAGTTCCGCGCGGAAGCTTACAACGTCACCAACTCCGTGCGGTTGGGCGCTCCCAGTACAACCTTAGGCACTTCGTTCGGGCAAATCACCGGTGATCAGCCCACCACGGGCAACGCGTCGGCCGGCGGCGGATCCGGCGCCAGAGTCATCCAGTTTGCATTGAAGGTCGTCTTCTGACCGGCGGGTCTTACAAGCCTTTGCGCCTGGCGATATTCACCTCTGTGCACGCCGACATGACACCCAAAAATTTCTGATAGCTCGCTTGGCCAACCACAAACGGATTGAGCTCACCTTTTTTCCGGTCTTTCAGCTTGTCCAGCTTCGCTTGAATTGGGTCCATGAGGGGGTGGTTCTGCAGTTCTACGGCTACGTTCGCCTTCCTGGTCTGTTCCTCGAAGTGCGCCACCGACTTTAGATACGTCTGCAATCCTTCGTCCGAGACGATTCCAGGAGTGAGGATGGTTCCGGCGTACATGGCAGCCATGTAGGTCTTCCCGTTGTCTTTCACCGGAAAGATGAAGCCCATCGATCCAGGCGTGTGACCCGGTACGGCGAAAGGCATCAATTTGAAATCACCGAGTACAATGGGCTGGCCTTCGGTGATCACCTGGTCGTGCTTGGGCAAGACAGGCGGCGGCCCCTTGGGCGGCCCACCTCTCCCAGCGGGAGGATGTTCCATCAGATCCCAATCCGCCGCCGAAATGTAGATCTTCGAGCCGTAGTGGTCCTGAAAATAAGGGGTTCCGCCAAAATGATCCGCATGACCGTGGCCGACGACGATCATCTTCACTTTTGCCGGATCCAGTCGCAGTTTTTGAAATCCTGGGAGAAGCTGTGTCTCGGTCTGGTCGGCGGAGAGGGAGTCAATCATCAACAGGCCATCGGAGGTGCTGATGACGTACGCAACCGTTCCCTGATTCCCGATCGCGTAGACGTTGTCGAAAATCTTGGTCGGCTCAATTGGGGGGTCATCCGGGCGGTTGGGACGCGGCGCCTCGCAGAAAAAATGCTCTTCACCCAACCATTGTAGACCGCCGGCCTTCTTTGCCTTCTCGATCAGAGCTTTGACGGCCTGCGAATCCGGCTTAGTCTCAGCGGTGGCCGGAGGCTGGGCATAAAGCAACCCTCCCGCGGTCACGCAGAACGAAAGAACCACACTTAGTTTTCTCATAAGCTTCACCGCACGATCTTAGCGGATTACTCCTCCGGCTGGGTCTCGCACGCGCTTATCGAAGAGCTCCACCTCATCCGCGGGAGCGCAAAGATCTTCCATAAGCCCGGTCCATCCGTCCACCGTCTTGATCGCGTCCTTGGCTAGTTTGCGGAACTTTTTCGTTTCGCTGGTCCAGGGCTGAGTATAAACCTTCGGATCGGTGATGGTCATCGATAGCTCCAGGACATCGTAGGCCGTACGGCGGTATCGCTCTTCCAGAATCATATCCTCGCTATGCGGATACCCGAACTGATCCACCCAGGTTCTCTCGTCCACGCCCGTTGTAGTCACGACGAAAGTATCCCCGTCCCAGCGCCCGGCAGAATATCCCCACCAACGCGGCTCATCGGGGTCCATCAAAGGCTTACGGCCGTCGTTCCAGAGGGTGCGCATTCCGTATCCCCACTCGAATTGTTGGATGATCCGGTCCGGCAGGACGATCATTTCGAGCGGATCGGGATAAATCAGCGCACGCGAAGGCCCCATGGGATTGCAGTGCTGATAAGGATCGCTGTCGTTGGCGGGCGGGACGGCGCGGCGGCGCCCGATGGGCTCTTCCGGGTGCGCCGCGGCATCAGCGCTTCCTAGAAGACGCCCGTACGAAGGTTTGTTTGCATCGAACATCTTCTGGCCGAGCGGAGTAAGGGGCGGCACCTGGGTGCCAAATCCGCGATCGCCGCAGTCGCGGCAGGTACCTCCTCCACCATAGCCGCCGGGTGAGCCGTTGCGCGACCAGATACCGGAAATGTCACGCTTGTCGTACGGCTTGTCGTCGTTGGCCTGGTTGTGCGCCATAATGCCGCGGCCGCGGGGTCCGGGGCCACCCTGCGCTGCCAGAAACATCGGCAACGATAGAGCAGCTGATAAAACGACGCCGGCTTGCACCAAGTTGGTGTTCATGTTCTCACTCTTTCTTCTGTGCCGGGCCGGCGGGCGGAGGGGCGCCGGGACCGCCCCCTGCGACGCCGAGCAGTACGTCGCCGTTTTCATTGAGGAGCTTCATAATCGCGCCGACCTTGGTCCCCGCTCGAGAAGGGGCTACCGTAATCGTGATTTTTGTGCCCGGCGCTAATGCAGCCTCCGACCGCCTCTTGCCCCAACCCTCCTGCTGCAACTGAGAAGGATTAGGATAAAACTCACCGGCCCAGTGCAGCACCACGCCTTTGTCGTCCGTGACGTCGAAGAAGAGCTGAGGGTGCGGGTTCGCATAATGGAATTCGGTTACTGTCCCTTTCAAAGTGATCGGGTTCGATAAATCGTAGGACGCGCCCGTTCCATGGTGGGCTGCAGCCGTGATCGCGATCGACAATAGCGCCGCGCTAATAACCGAGAGTTTTGAATGTTTCATGCATGTCCTTCCTAGCGCGCCACGGCCTTTTCTGGAGTCAGCACTGCCGGGGCGGGCTTCGAAAACTTGCCGGTGTCAACTGTGACATCGGACTGGAATTCATTTACCTGATAAGTGGACTGGCCGTTAGTCCACGTCACGGTCCATCGGTATGGGCGTTTGACGCCGTTCACATCGCGATAATCCGCATAATCGATCTGAATGGGATTCGTGCCGACCAAGGTGGTGGAATATCGCAGCTGCCGAAGCAAAAGGCCGGTCTTTTGGTCAAAGAACAGCTTTACACGGGTTTTGCCTGCCCCTATACCTTGGATCACTTGCACGTCGCTGTCGCCGATGCTCGTGACGGGAAATCCGGAGCGCCATTGACCGAGTGCCTCCGCGATCCTGGCTGGAAAGAACAACTGCGCATCGAGCCGCGCGCCGTCCAGTTCGGCGCCCTGCGCGAGCGGAAGAAGCAGCACCGGATTGCTGGGCGAAGCCACCCAACCTTCGCTGCCGTTAAACACCGTAGTCGCGTCGCCGTTTTGGGTGTGAATCACCGTGGTCATCTTCGCCGGAGCTTCAGCGTAAAGCTCGAACGGCACTTTCTCGTGGTAGCTGTCGTAGCCGTCGTAGGTGCCCTTTGCAATCACACTGCTGATGGCAGTGAGCCGCTGTGAGCCGCCTAAGGCCGCGACAAACTGATCCAGAATTTGATCGGCGGAAGGACCCCTCACCGCCGGTGTGGGTATCTCGATTTCGTTCGGGTCTTCTTCCGGCGTTCCGTACTGGAGAGCAAGGCTAGGGATGTTTCTAGGATGCTCGTTGCCGTGGTGGCACGAGTAGCAAGTGACCACCCGCCGGCCGCCAAAATTGCTCTTGTTGATCGCGGTCACCATCTGAATCATGGTCCGCGCCACGCGCTTCCGCGGAACGTCATCGGCGAACTTCTGCCAGTTTTCCAAGCTCTCCGGCACATGGCAGTAGACGCAGTTCAAGCCTAACGAGGCGGAGAAGAAGCCCATCGTCGCCATGAATTCGCTCACCGGAATTCCTCTGAGCACCTGAACGTTCTTGAACACGTCTTCGGCGAGCGGCTGTTTGTCACTGACAGAGGTCTGCCCGGCAAGCTGAGTCCAGCTTCCGGCCATTAACGCTGCCGCGACAACGAGCGGCTCTCTTTTCCATTTCATGTGCTGACTTCTTCTGCGCCGACGAACGCCAAAGACAGTATATGGTCGCGAGCCAAGGCCACAAAATTGATTGTGACGATTGCTCGTATCTATGCTGCAGATAGCCCGAAATTGCAATTCTTGTCGAGTGCACGCAGTGGATTCAGCGAACAGCAAGCCAGCAGCCCAAGGCGGCAACGCGGAGTTGGATCACTGGGTTCAAGCCCTTCGCTGCTTCCCCACATCGGCGAAGTCCTCGCCCACATGCTGGCGACCGATGAAGTAACAACCGGTCGCATTTGACACACGCACGCATGCCCGTGCATATCTCTAGTGAGCAGAGTCTAAACGCAGCGGGCTGGGCAACGGCATAGGACTGGCGAGGGTACTGCCAGCGCGCTGGAACTAGGTATTGGATGATACAAATATGGGCTGGAGAAACACCTGGCGAATCATCCGGCTTGAGGCTGTGGGCCCAAGCGTCGACAACAACCGGAACCGAATCATCGGGAACTCCGTCGGCCCGATCCAGGCACCTCACGAATTTGGATGGTCCCGGCCGTGACGGTCGCAGTCTCGAGTTCAGTGCGCTCCCGGCATCTGCCGGCGCTGACTGGCCTGCGCTTCTTCCTGGCGCTGTGGGTAATTGTTAACCACTTGGTAGGCAAGGGCCATGTCTACGAGCCGGTCGCGCTGATGCTACCGGGTCCGTTGCAGGCCATCATGCGCGGTGGCTATTTGGCGGTACCGACATTCTTCGTGCTGTCGGGTTTCGTACTGGCAAGGACCTACGCCTGCACCCCGTGGAATCCGGTGAACGTGTGGAAGTACCTGGTAGGTCGCTTCGCTCGGGTCTATCCGGTCTACGTGCTGAGCCTGCTGATTGTATTGCCGTTCATCGTAAGGGCCAAGGATCAGCCGAAAGGCTGGCTGGTAGCGATGCACCTGACGCTCATGCAGGGATGGTTCGTGGGCCACTATACAGTAGGCTGGAACACTCCCGCTTGGACATTATCTTGCGAGCTTTTCTTTTACCTGATGTTTCCGCTGTTGATTGTTCCGATGAAAAAGTTTGGTTGGGTGCGGACCATCGGCGCCGCGTTGCTGGCTTGCGCAATGCCCAAAGTGATGTTGGCCTATGGAGTCTCCGACTTGCTCAAGCCAATCATTCACCTTGCGGATTTCCTGATGGGGATCGCAGTGGCCCGCGCGTTCGATCTTCTTACGGAGCGGAGCGTAGCGCCTACAGGCAAGTGGTTGTACAGGACTGGACTGCTCGGCACCGCGGCGATCATCGGGTACGCGCAGTTTCTGCCAAGGTCGGTCTCGATGATTACGTTGTTGAGGCCCATGAACGCGGTACTGCTGCTCGGTCTCGGACTTGGCGGCGGCTGGATCGCGCGTGTCCTCTCCACACGGCCTATTGTGTATCTCGGGAAAGCCAGCTATGGGATGTACATCCTGCACATACCGATTTTGTGGTGGGTAGGGGGTTGGCCGGGATTCGCTGTTCGTTACCTGTACGTTGCGTTCGTGGTGGTCATATCCTGCGTCGTGTATGCGGTGTTTGAGGAGCCGGCAAATCGCTTCGTACGCTCGATGGCCGGGAAACCAAGAGAGGCTTTAGCCCGACGCTCAGAACGTGCCCAGCAACTTTCTCGAACCGAACTTGTGGCCCGAAATTGATCCGGCCTTATTCGATCTAGTCGCTCAACCCAACCGAGGATAGAACCGGCTCCATTCCCGTTGTTATGATGGTCGGGGCTCGAAGCGGAGCGCCCGTCCCGGCTATGACTTCTGAGGAATTTCAGCAACTTCGCCGCACGTTTGAGCGGTTGGTGGCCGCGACGGAGGAGGAACGCGCCGGCTTAATTGAGGAGCTTTCCGAGAGCGACGCGGTCCTGGCCAGCGAACTCGAGCGCATGCTGGCCGCCTATGCTAGCCGTACCAGCCTTTTGGATCAGACTGCTACCGCGCCGATGGCGCCGGAGCTCGTCAATTTCAACCCATCGGTTTCAGCCCGTGCCGGTTTGAAGATTGGTTCCTACGTAGTCGAGAGCGAGCTGGGACGCGGCGGCATGGGGGTGGTCTACCAGGCAAGACGCGCGGACGGAAGTTTCCAAAGGCAAGTTGCTATCAAGATTCTCCGGCACGATCGAATCGATGTCTTGTTTCTCCGTCGCTTTCATCAGGAACGACAAATCCTTGCCCAACTGAACCATCCCCACATCGCTTCCATTCTGGATGGAGGCGAGACCCCGGACGGCGATCCGTATTTCGTCATGGAATACGTGGATGGCGTTCCCATCACGACGTATTGCGAAGCACACGGGTTGAACGTGGACCAGAAATTAGGTCTGTTTCTGCAGATCTGCGATGCCGTTCAACATGCCCATCGCAATCTGACCGTACATCGGGATCTGAAGCCGAGCAACATCCTGGTTACCGGTGCTGGCGCCGTAAAACTCCTCGATTTCGGGATCGCCAAGTTGCTTCAGGGGGAACCGGGAGCAGCTCCGGAGCCCACGGCGGCCATCCTAACGCCGGAATATGCCAGTCCCGAACAGATTCGGAGAGAGCCAATTACGACTGCTGCCGATGTCTTTTCGCTGGGAATTTTGCTATATGAAATGCTCTCCGGCAGGCATCCTTTCCGGCGCAAGGGCGCGCTTCCGCATGAAGTCATGCGCGCGATCTGCGAGGACGATCCCGCGCCGATGAGCGAGGCAGCCGAGCGGAACGCAAAGCAGCTCCGTGGGGAACTGGACACCATTGTTCTTACCGCGCTTCGGAAGCAACCTTCGTGGCGATACCCCTCGGTAGAGCAACTGGCGGACGACATTGACCGATATCGGCGAGGGTGGCCTGTCCTGGCGAAAGGGGACAGCGTAGTGTACCGTTTTCGGAAGTTCAGTCGAAGGCAGTGGCCGGCACTGGCCTCGGCCGCTTTAGTGATGCTCCTTCTAGCCGGGGGCATTGTAGCCACGACGCATCAGACGCATCTCGCCGAGCAGGCCCAAGCAGCAGCCGAACACGCTCGCGCTCAGGCCGAGCAAGAACGCGCCGCCGCGGACCGCCAGAGGACGATCGCCGAGCATGCGCAAGGTATTGCCGCACAGCAGCGCGCGCTCGCCGAACAACGAACGAAGGAAGCCGAGACGGAGCGCCGCAAGGAACAGGAGCGCTATCGCGACGTGCGGTCGCTGGCCGCGTCGCTTTTGTTCGATCTGCACGACGGGATCCGCGACTTGGCGGGATCCACCATGGCGCGCCGCCTGATTGTCGGTAAGGCGCAGCATCAGCTGGAACTGCTGAGCGCCGACTCGGGAAACGACCTCGGGCTGCAGCGCGATCTTGCCGCGTCCTACGAGCGAATGGGGGAGTTGCGAGTAGATCCTCAACATCCGAACGAGAATGACGCGCGGGCGGCGCTGGACGCCTATGAGCACGCTGTGCGCCTCCGGCGTTCGATCGTCAAACGAAGCGGGGATTTCCCAGGGGATCAGCGGGACTTGGCCCTCAGCTTGGCAAAAGTGGGCGATGGCCAGTTCATGGCGAGCGACCCCAAGCAAGCTCTGGAATCGTACCAGAGCGCGTGGACGCTGGCTCACGGGCTGGTGCAATCGCAACCAAAGGATGTCTCGATGCGCCGGGCTTTGGGAACCGTCGATGAACGCCGCTGCGTCGTATTTCTGACTGCTGGAGATAATGCGGGCGCACTGGAAGCATGCCAAGAGGGGATTACCGTTCTGTCGCCATTGGCGAACACATCGCCAAACGACGTCGAGGTCGAGCGGCTGATCGCAACTACGGAGGCTTCCTATGCAAACGCGCTGCGGTTGTCCCATAAGCCCGGCGAGGCAACCGTGCAGGCCCAGCGCTCGCTCGCAGCCCTGGACCGGCTGGAGTTGCTGGCGCCGAACAACGCCGAGTACCGGCGGCTGTCGTCTTCAGCGGAAGCTATCCTGGCAGGCAGCCTCGCAGCCAGTGGTCAGGCCGCGGCGAGTCTCGAGGCGTTTCGCCGTTCCGTGCGATCGATGGAGATTGCGGTCGAAATCGACCCTTCGGATCTGGGATCTCCTCTCCGCTTGGCCGTCACCTTACGGGCGTTTTCGCGTGGGTTGAATGCTGCCGGGAACAAAGACGGAGCGCATCAGGCTGCGCAAGAAGCCATACGACTCCTGGAGGAGACGGCGGAGCGGCCTAACGCCGGCGCTATGGAATGGAACGAATATGCGGACGCTCTCCTGAAGGTTGACTGGCCTGACCTGGTTCAGCCGGCAAAGGCACTCCAGTTGGCTCTCAAAGCAGTTTCCGCGACGAATCGGAAGAATCCGTTCTTCCTGGATACCTTGGCTTGGGCGTATTTTCGGACGGGAGACACTCCAAAGGCAGCCGAAACCGAGCGTCAAGCCCTTAGCTTGCTGCCGGCGGACGCCAAAGGCGGCCTCCACGACGAGCTGGATCGCGGATTGAACACTTTTCTCGCCGGCACGCGCCCCTAGAAAATTTGAGCTCTTTTTCATTTCAATTGCGCAGTTCCCAATAGTAGTTGAAGGAAAGGGAGTGGCAGGAGGCGGTGATGGCGGGTTTTTGCAGCAATTGCGGATTTCCATTGGGCACCAACAGCGCGTTTTGTGCGAATTGCGGGACACGCCAATCGGGAACGGCCGGCGCGCCGAGCCCAGCAGCACAGATTCAACAGCCTCCGGCGCCCGTCGTCGCCAAGAGTGGTTCGGGCTTTAAAATCCTGGCGATCGTTCTGGTGTGCTTCGTGGGCGCTGGAATTCTTGCGGTCGGCGCTGTGCTTTATGCCGTCCACAGGGTCAAGCAAGCCGTTGTCGAGAAAGCCGCCAGCTATGGCGTGGATCTTCACACCGGTCCATCTTCTGCATCATCTGCATCCTCCGTTAGCAAAGCCCGGCACGTCTCCGCATGCCAGCTTCTCTCGAAAGATGAAGCGGCACAACTGCTGGGCGAGCCGATGGAGCGCACGGAAGATCAGTCCAGCAGTTGCCTTTACTTTGGACCTCCGGGGCTTGCCGAGAAACTGGCCCGCGAAGCCGCGGCAGATACTATGAAGCGGGCTCAAGCCCCAGGGTCGGATGTCGGGGGCGGGGAAGTCGCCGACACGATGACCAGGCTTCTGGGCAGCGTTGCCGCGGCGCAGCAACCCGGGGGAGGCGATGCACCGCTGCTCACCCTGGTTGTCGATTGGACCGACGGAAAGGCGCAGATGACGGCCATGAGCATCCTCAACGCCGGTGTGTCCAGATCAGAGGCCGTGAAGGGTGGGACTGCGGATATTCCTAATCTGGGAGATCGCGCTATCCGGCTCGGAAATCTCGGTCTGAATGTGCTCAAGGGAGATGCCATGATCCGGATCGTCCCCGGACCGGTGCCCGGTGCCAACGATAAAGTGGTTGCCGTAGCCCGCGCCGTCCTGCCTCGAATCTAACGTCTCATTCCGGAATCAGGAGAAATTACCCGTGAGCCACAATCACAAGAACATGACCACCATAACGGCGCCGGCGGTTGCAGGATGGCTCCTACTGGCAATGTGTAACAGCGCACCGGCCCGCGCTGCCGATAACGGCTGCAAGACAGTATTCGACGCCATGAGCAAGGTCCTGGTCACGCCCACGCACATATACAACACGGAGACCGCCGCCTTCCGCAAGAACAAACCAATGACCAACGAGGGGATCTACTTCGGCGGGGCGATCTATGTTCTGGTTGGCGGAAAATGGAGGCGCAGTCCAATGGATGCGGCCGCGATAGCGAAGCAGGAGGCAGAAAACCGTCGCACGGGGAAGTATAGTTGCCGTTACCTTCGCGATGAAGTAGTTCATGGAGAAGCAGCCGCTGTCTATGCCTCCCACAGCGAGAATGAAGGCACTAAAGCGGACGCCACCACTTGGATCTCCAAAAGCAGGGGGCTGCCGCTCCGTACCGAAGAAGATTTCGGCGACCAAACTAGCGCAAACCACATTTCCATACGGTATGACTACTCCGGCGTGCATCCGCCCCCTGGGGTGCAGTAACCCACGCCAGCCGATGATCCGTCCGTCGCGCGGCCATTTTGCAAGGTTGCCGGAGTGTGCTTGTCACTCAGCGTTATGATGGCATCTGGAGTCCGGATGCTTCCGACCGATCCTGCTGATATCACATCCCTGCTAACCGAATGGCGCGAAGGCGATGAAGAAGCTGGACGAAAGCTCATAGAGACTGTTTACCGCGAGCTAAGGCGCCTGGCAGCGATGAATCTTCGCCGGGAGTCGAGCGCCATCACGCTCCAACCGACGGCGCTGGTCAACGAACTGTGTCTCCGGCTGCTCACCGGTCCGCCTATCAGTTGCGAGAACCGATTGCATTTCCTGCATCTTGCGTCTCGGCAGATGCGGCGGCTCATCATAGATCACGCGCGCCGGAAGAAAGGCATAAAACGGGGCGGCTCTCAGCCACAACTATCCTTGGATGAGGCGCGCGATCACGTAGTGGCGCTCGACAAGGGAATCGCTGACATGAATGAGGCTCTCACGCGCTTGGAAGAGCTGGATTCGCGGCCCGCGGCGGTGGTGGAAATGCGGTTCTTCGGCGGCCTCACCGAGCAGGAGATCGCCGATGTGCTGGGGATTTCCACCGCAACCGTAAAGCGGGACTGGGAGTTCGCCCGCGCCTGGCTCCTGACGCAATTGCGGGCCGCGCCCCAAGATTGATTCCTGGCCAGGTTTGCTCACCCCAGGCCGCCGGAGAAACTCCGGCTCGAATTCATGACGTCCACCGATGTCGTCGCAGTTCGCCGATCAGTGCGCCTAGCCCGATCAGAATCCCCGCAGTCCCTCCATGCCAGACGAGGAGATGAGGCGCCTCCTGGAACATGCACTGGAACTGAAGAGGTATCAGCGCCAGGAAAACGGCCAAGCTCGTCAAAGTGGCTCCCAGTCCAGGAGATGCGAACAAGGCGCCGCGCCGTGCGATCAGCCAGTAAACGACGGCTGACGGAATAGCGATGATCAGTTCCAAAACCGCGCACGGCCAGCCTTCCGGCACGAAAGCTGCGGGTGCGATCGACGGCTTCTTGTAGATCATGCGGCGGCGCAGACGAACGTATCGGTAAACGCTAGGACGGCAGGCACTAAGCCCAGGATGGCCCAGACGGCCTTGGTGAACGAGTCGAAACAAAGCCTGGTCGGTAACCTGGTCGGCGTGCACTACCGCGGGATTCTGTCAGGAAGCGCGCGCCAACTTTTTCGGCTGGCGCGCCACCCGCTTGCCAGTGCAACCGTGACGTTCGTAGGGTTAACGGGCGACAACCTGAGCCAACTTCACTCTTTCTGCATTTTGAGCTTCGTGACGGTAATCGTGTCGTCAGTCAGTTTGACCGGTGACGTCAACGCGCACACGACACGGCCCATGAATATCAAACGGTGAACGGCGTGTCCGGCCGCGGCGGAGCGATCGATGTGGCGGGCCCTGGGGTGTCTGGCGGAATGTTGTTCGCCATCTCCGGCTACCCGGCGCGGGATGGCCTTGCGGGCAACGTCTTACTGGCTTTCGGACTGGAATCGGACGCGCACCAATGACCCGCATGTCCCGGCCAGCAGAAGGTCGCTCGCAACGACGCGCCAGGGGTCAGGTAGTGGGGTCTTAGCGGGGAGATGAGTACGGCTCTGCCTGGATTTGCATGATATGACTGTTAAACCCAAAGATGGTCTGGCCAGACTGGTAGGCTTTCCATTCCGAAGCGCTCAGCAGGATCATACCAGGACTGTCACAGCGTCCGCATATGGCTGCACCGTGCGGATAACCTACCGGTTTAGCTTTATGACTGTATGCCTTTGATGGGTGTTTCTCGCATCGTACGAGCACGGTTCCTCCAGGGTGTTATTTGCGGTCAGGCGAAGTGGACGGTACCTTCGGTGTTCGCAACTCCCCGTACTGAGCGTGGTAGTCCTTCAGTATCCGGTCAAGAAGCTCGCGCACTGAAGCGGCTAATTCGGGCGACATGAGAATGTGGAAGGTCTGATCAGCAACGACCTTCTCCATTCCCGCCGCACCACGGACGCAACTAAGCATTAGTCGAACATCATACAGGGTTGCTTGGCCCTGAGCGAAATTGGCATAAAAAACCGCGCCTTGGGTTGTACTGAAGTCCACGTTTGCCGCTTCTAGCTTAAGTCGTTCGTGTTCGATCGATTCCTGCGGAGCGTCAGGCTGATTGGCCATATGGATGTCTTTCTTCCGTAATGTTGTACTCGTTAAAAGTGGGCTTCTCTATCTCTTTAGGATTGACTAACCGCCTATCGAATCCAGGGATATCAGCGATGTTGACAAGGATCTTTTGCGGCTCTGGCGTGCTACGTAGCGGGGTCAATCCTTTGAGTGTTTCGTCACCAGAGTAACGGGAGATGTTGTCGACGATTTCACGCCGACGCGCGTCCAGAATGCGAGTGAAATCCTCAGGTAGAGGCTGCAATAAACCGCTGACGGGAGCTGGCTCGACTCTTTCTCTGAAGACCGGATCGTCTTTCCACTGGCTTCTTCTAAGGGCATTTTCTCTGAAGTTTTCAACGTAGGACGGCAACTCACCGAATTCCTTGAAGTCAATATACAGCCATAACCCAAAAGCGCGAGCTAGCTTGCGAAGCGTCTCAACCTTCCAAGTTGAGTAATTCGCATTCTCCAGGCGCGAGATCCCAGACTGCTGGGTGCCGATCTTGTCCGCGAGCTGTTGCTGGCTCATCCCTTGCTCTTCTCTGAGAGTCTTGATTAGCGCAGCCGTGTGAGAGTTTAGATAGGCGTCCGCATAGCCATATCGCACGTCCTCATCTTGAAGATCTAGTCTCAGATGTTCTGACAATTCGCTCATACCGCTTGCTCACTTTCGGATACTTGATTAATCGCTCACGGTTTCTCATGGCAAGATCTATGCCGTCCCGTGGTTTATGGATGCTGAGCGTCTTATCTGGCACCCCCAGCAGCAGAGTCAATTCCTGATCACCGAATGGCCCGTAACAGAACAATGGCCTAATCACGCCAGTCCCAGGTCGCTCCACACTAAGCGTGAATAGAGCGCCGCCAGTATTCGGGACGGGAGCGACACAGCCAGGAACCATATTCGGACCTCCAACTTCGATGAAGTCGATCCTACCTTGCATCTCGCCCCTTAAGACGTTAGAAACACCTTCTCTATCAAGCCACTGGTGAATGACGTTCTGGCCAAACTCGTCTACGAAACACAGGACTCTCCACCTTGGCAAGTGTATCACGTCCACGTTATGTTTTCCAGTTGAATCTTCATAACGCATGTGTTATGCTACGTACGTGGTTGCAAACAAAGCAAAAGGCCAGACAGGAACGGTCGCTAAACCGGAACTGCTGGCCTTTGCTTATTCCTGCGGGCCGGTACCTCAGGGCATAGAGGAGCCGATTACTAATCGGCCTGTCGTGGGTTGGATTCCCACCCGGTCCGCCACATTAAACAGCCCCGTTCGTAGCGCTAACTACTTGCGGGGCCTAGCCTCAGGCAAGCCCAAGGCAGGATTGTTGAGATCCACTGTCATTTTGGGCCTTCTGCCTGAAGAAAGCAAGGCTCAAAGTGACGTGCCACAATTGCAAAATCGAAACGGTGAAGGCCGGACGCGGGCGTAATAACGTCCAGCGATGGAAATGCCAGGAGTGCGGCAAGCGATTCTCTGAGTCGCGCCAGACGCCATTTGGAGCCGATGTGCGGCTCCCCCAAGAGACCGTGTGCCGAATCCTTCACTGCCTCGTGGAAGGCAATAGCGTTCGCGGAACGGCGCGGCTGTGTGACGTGGAGAAGCGAACCGTGTTGAACATCCTGAAGCTGGCCGGTGAGAACTGTGAACGTCTGCTGACCGATAAAATCCACGGCGTGAAGGTGCAGGATTCCCTGGAACTGGACGAAGTCTGGACGTACGTAGGATGCCACCAGAAGCGACTCACGTCGGAGCGCGTCGCGAAGGGTATGCATGGCGACGCCTACACGTTCATCTGTCTGGAACGGTCCACGAAGTTGGTTATGGCCTGGCACCTCGGCAAGCGTGACCGCGTGAATACGGAAGATTTCGTTTCCAAGATCCGATGGGCCACAGCGCCAGGTTGGTTCGATGTGAGTACCGATGGCTTTCAGCCGTATGAGACCGCTATCGACGCGGGCCTCTATGACCGCGCCAATCACGCAGCGGTAGTGAAGATGTTCTCGACCACTACACAGGTGGTTCCCGAAAGTTACCGGCCTGCGAAATTTGTGTCAGTGGGCAAAGAGGCCATCAGTGGCAACCCTGATTTGGATCGCGCTGGAACGTCGCATGTTGAGCGCAAGAACGGCACGCTTCGCCAATGGTGCAAGCGGCTCACAAGACTCACATACGCTTTCTCGAAAAAGTGGGACAATTTGAAAGCAGCATTGGCTTTGCACTTTGCGCATTACAATTTTTGTAGGATGCATGGGGCGCTGAGAATCACGCCAGCGATGGCGGCGGGAATAACAGATCACGTATGGGCGATCTCAGAACTGATTGGAGTATAAAATGAACAACTTCTACGTTTACCTCAAAGAGCAAAAGAGTCCGATTCTAGTCAAGGCGGAAGACGCCACAGAGAAAGACGGCTTCCTCATTTTCGTCGTTGGCTCTGAAACGGTCGCCAAGTTTGCGTTGGCAGAGGTGCAAGGATGGAATAAGGGCAGCCCATCACGGAAGTGATCTCCCCGCTAAGACCCCACTACCAGGGGTCACCTGCCTTCTGCGCGGCGCAAAAGAAGTATATGATGTGTAGCTGACTCCGCTGGGATAGGGCGGCGGGGTGTTACGACGAAAGCTGGCGTGAGGACTTATGGGATTTAACGCCATCGTCAGCCCGTTGATTCTCGCAGTTCTGTTGCCTGGACTGTTCCTGGTTCCTGCCAAAGCGTTGAATGTGTGCGCGGACCCCGATTATCTGCCGTATTCGAATCGATCCGGTGCTGGGTTTGAAAACAAAATCGCCGAGGCTGTTGCCAAGGCCCTGGGCGAGACCGCGGAGTATACCTGGGCGAGCCTCCGCGGCCATGGCGGATTTCCTCAATTCCTGGCGTCTACTCTGGACGCAAAGAAATGCGACGTGGTAATGAGTATTCCCTATGCCAGCCGGGAAGAGCTCACCACGCGGCCCTACTACATCTCGTCCTATGTCTTTGTTTTCGACAAGACCAAGAAATACGACATTGCGAGCATGGATTCGCCGGTGCTGAAGCGGGTGAAGGTCGGCTTTGAACGGGAGACCCCGATCGAAGACGCTCTGAAAATGCGTGGCATGATCCCGGCAGCGATGGCCTTCGACGTCGCCACCGATGACAGCCAGTCACCGGCCGTGATGCTGGATGCGCTGAACCGCGGAAAGATCGACGTACTCATCACGTGGCAGCCGGCGATCGGAGCGTTCCTGCTCTCCGCACCGAATCTGGAAGTGCTGCCGGTTCCAAATGAACGGGCCTTGGGGCCGCCGGAGCAATACACCTTCCCCATGTCGATGGGTGTTCGCGCGGGCAATGATGCATTGAAGAAGAGGCTCGATGATGTGATCGCGAATCATCAGGCGGAGCTTACCGCCATTCTGGCCGAGGGTGGCGTGATGTCGTATGCACCGCGAGGGGACCGTTGAGCCCATGAAAGCCCTGATTCTGGCCGCGATCGCGATGTCGGCGCTGGGGCAGGATGCCGAGAAGCTGATCAAAGCGAGCGATTGTTTTTCCTGTCATGCTGTGGAGCACGAAGTGGTCGGGCCAGCCTTTAACGCAATAGCTATGCGATACGCCGGCCAAAACAATGCCATCGAAAAACTCGCCGCCAAAATAAGGGATGGCGGCAACGGCATGACTCCTCATCCGGATTTGACGGACCCGCAGCGGACTGAGATCGTGAAGTGGATTCTGTCGCAAACCGCATCGGCCGGTGCACCGCGCCAGAGCGAAGCGAAAACGTACGCTTACACGCTCAAAGACGGCACCTCGGTCAGTCTCGACTTTCCGCTGTTTCTGGAAGGGCAGGCACCGAAAGTAACCAAGGACGTTTTCCGTGGCTACCAGCTCTTCAATTCGTACTGTTACCGCTGCCACGGCACGGATGCCTCCGGCAGCCAGCTTGCGCCGGATCTCCGCCACTCACTCGCGGGCGGGATGAAACAGCGCGACTTTCTGTCGGTAGCGATGGCTGGGAAAAAGGAACAGGGAATGCCGGCGTGGGCAGGCTTCCTTAGCGAGGATGATGTGGTTGGCATTTTCAGGTATGTAAAGGGACGAAGCCTCGATCTGGTGTCTTCCGGGAGGCCACCGTCCGCGCAGGACTAACCAAAGGAGTTCTGAAATGATCGAAACGAAACGGTTCCGTACCCTGGCAATTGCATTCGCGACGTGCGCGATGATTGCCCCCTCAATCGTCCTAGCTAACGAACCTCTCCAGAAGGAGTCCCAGGACCCCAGCCAGTGGGTAATTCCACTGGGTAGTTACAGCGGAATCCGGCACAGCAAACTGAGCCAGATCACCAGCCGGAACGCCGGAAAGCTGAAGGTTGCCTGGACCATGTCCACCGGCACCCTTCGAGGACAAGAGGGCCAGCCGCTCGTGGTGGGCAACATGATGTACTTCGAGAGTTCGTACCCGAACTTCGTCTACGCCATCGACCTGGACAATATTGGGCAGATCGTTTGGAAATTCGCTCCCGAGCAGGATAAGTTCTCGCCATCGGTGGCCTGCTGCGATTTGGTGAATAAAGGTGTGGCCTACGCAGACGGAAAAATTCTCATTTCCACCTTGGACACGCACGTCTACGCGCTGGACGCGAAGACTGGCAAGGTTCTTTGGAGCGCGCAGAACGGGGACCCGCAGCTAGGTCAAACCATGACCATCGCTCCGCTGGTGGTGCATGACAAAGTGATCGTGGGGATCTCGGGCGGCGAGTACGGTGTGCGGGGACATCTCAGCGCTTACGATCTGAACACCGGTAAGCTGGCATGGCGCGCCAACAGCGTCGGTCCCGACCAGGACATTCTCTTTGATCCTGACAAGACCATTGATGCAGCCACTCAACAACCCGTGGGAAAGGATTCCAGTCTCAAGACCTGGAGCCAGGACGGTTGGAAACTGGGAGGCGGCACCACCTGGGGCTGGTATACCTACGATCCCCAGCTCAACTTGGTGTACTACGGCAGCGGCAACCCGGGAACTTGGAATCCCACGCAGCGGCCCGGCGATAACAAGTGGTCCACCAGTTTGTTTGCCCGCAATCCCGACACTGGCGTCGCGGCATGGGTCTATCAAATGACTCCCCACGACGCCTGGGACTATGACGGTATCAATGAAAGCGTTCTGACCGACAGCGTCATTGACGGCCAGACCATCCCGACCATGACGCATTTCGATCGCAATGGATTTGCCTACGTGCTGGACCGCCGCAACGGCAAACTGCTGAGAGCCAACAAATTTGACCCCTCCACCAACTGGGCTGAGAAGATCGACTTGCAGACGGGCCGGCCCGTTCTCAACGAAGACAAGATGACCAAAGAAGACGTCAACGTCAAAGATATCTGTCCGGCCGCTCAAGGCGCTAAGAATCACCAGCCTGCTTCCTACGATCCCAAGAGCAAGCTGTTCTATCTCGGCACCAATCACATCTGCATGGACTACCAGGCATTCAGCGTAAAGTACCGAAGCGGCTTCCCCTACGTAGGCGCCACTCTAAGCATGTTTCCTGCAGATCACGGCGATGTCCGCGGCAGGCTGATCGCCTTTAATCAGGTCACAGGTCAGACCAAATGGTCGGTCAACGAAATGTTCCAGGTCTACAGCGGGCCGCTGACCACCGATGGAGGCGTGCTCTTCTACGGCACTTTGGACGGCTGGTTCAAGGCAGCCGATCAAGCCACAGGAAAGATTCTCTATCAATTCCATGCGCCCTCGGGCATCATCGGCAACCCTATCACGTACATGCACAAAGGCAAGCAGTATATTGCGGTGCTCACCGGGGTGGGAGGGTGGGCGGCGATCGGCTTGGCCGAGGGCCTGACTAAGGGGACTGAGGGACTGGGCGCCGTCGGTCTCACCGCGTCGCTCGCCGATTTCACGAACCTTGGCGGAACGTTGATCGTCTTCTCACTGGAATAGACTCGATTTCGATTGAGCTTGATCCTCATGGTCCCCAGGAGGTCCTTAATGAAGCTGTCCGCGATCGTGTTTCTAACGGCGGCGATTGCCGGTTCGGTGTCCGCCGAAAACAAACGTCATGACGAGGCCCAGAAGCCGTTGGTGCTGGCCAGCCAGGGCAGTTTCTTTGTGGGCGGCGAGTCAAAGACAATTACCACGCCGGGACTTGGACCCGGCGCACCCATGGTTACAGGTGAAGTGACCGTCGATCAGATGTACGTGCAGTATCAGATTCCGCCCGCCGGCGCGCGGCACGTCCCGATTGTGATGGTCCACGGTTGCTGCCTGAGTAGCAAGACGTGGGAAACGACGCCGGACGGACGTATGGGCTGGAATGAGTACTTCGTCCGCAAGAATCGTTCCGTGTACCTGGGCGATCAGGTGTCTCGTGCGCGTTCGGGCTTCGACGCCAGCAAGATCATCGCCGTGAAAACGGGCAAGCTCCCCCCGAGTGACCTCCCCAATATCCTCTTTGCCACGCACCAGGCAGCCTGGACCATTTTCCGGTTCGGGCCAAGCTTTAACAAGCCATTCCCGGATGAGCAGTTTCCGGTAGAGGCCGTAGACGAGTTGTATAAGCAAATGATCCCCGATCTCAACTCCACGCTTCCAGCTCCAAACCCCACTTGGAAGAGTATGGCGGCGCTGGCGGTTCGATTGAAAGGCGCTGTGCTGATCGGACATTCCGAATCAGGCTTTTTCCCGGAGCAGGCGGCTCTGATCGACCCAAGCGGCATCCGAGCAAACATTTCTATCGAAATGCCCTGTCCGGCGCTGACCTCGGATCAGATTGCGACTCTCGCGAAGATCCCCACGCTGGTGATCTTCGGCGATCATTTAGCAGACATCCCGGGAATCTGGGGACCGGCGTTTGACAGCTGCCAGCAGTTCGTCAAGCAGATGAAAGCAGCCGGGAGCGACGCGGAAATGATGCACCTGCCTGACCTCGGCATAAAAGGCAACAGCCACATGCTCATGCAGGACCGGAACAACCTCCAGATCGCTGACCTTATCCTGGCATGGATCGACAAGCATGTGGAGCCGGGAAAGGGCGTGCAAACCAAGTGAGCGCGGCGCTGATCGAGACGTCCGGCAGCACGCCGTTGGTGGGATATTAGGTGCATGAAGTTCGCGCTGCTGCTTCTCTCCGCCCTCAGCCTGTTCGCTCAAAACTACGACCTCGTTATCCGCAACGGCCATATCATCGACGGCACCGGCTCACCCTGGTATGGAGCCGACATCGCGATTCGCGACGGGCACATCGCAGCCATGGGACGTCTGGATTCGGCCATGGCGAAACAGACCATTGATGCCGCGGGCATGATTGTGGCTCCGGGTTTCATCGACATGCTGGGGCAGTCTGAAGAATCGATTCTCGTCAATCCGCATCTCCCGTCGAAAATCTATCAGGGCATCACGACGGAGATTACCGGCGAAGGCGGATCGGTCGCGCCACTCACGGATGCGATTCGCGCGGCGGACCGCGCCAGCTTCGAACACTACAAAATCGACCCCACCTGGAATACGTTCCGCGAATATTTCGCCCGCCTGCAAAAGCAGGGCATGGGTATTAACCTGGCGAGCTATGTGGGTGCGACGCAGGTGCGGAGGGCCGTGATCGGCGACGTCGACCGTGCGCCCACGCCGGCCGAACTCGAGCGAATGAGAGCGTTGGTGCGGGAAGCGATGCGCGACGGCGCGGTGGGTGTGTCCACTTCGTTGCAATACGCGCCCGCGCCCTATGCCACCACCGAAGAGTTGATTGCTCTCGCGTCGGAGGCCGCTAAATTCGGCGGCATCTACGCCACACACATGCGTAGCGAAGGTGACGCAATCATTCCGGCGATCGACGAAGCGATCCGGATCGGCCGCGAAGCTCATATTCCGGTCGAAATCTGGCACCTGAAGACGGCGGGACGCCAGAACTGGGGCCGTATGCCTGAGATCATCGCGCATATCGATGAAGCCCGGCGGTCCGGCGTCGAAATCGGCGCCAATACCTACGCGTACACTGCCTGGTACAACAGTTTCTCGGCCTTCATCCCGCCCTGGGCGCACGATGGCGGCGATGCCAAACTGATCGAACGCCTCAAAGATCCCGCCATGCGAGCTCGCATCCGCAAAGAGATGCAGACTCCCAGCACCACCTGGGACAACGAGTGGGACGAAATCCCGGGCCCGGAAGCGATTCTGGTCAGCGTCGTCCAAAATCCCAACCTTCGTCCGCTGCAAGGCAAGACTATCGCGGAAATCGCCAAGCTTTGGAGCAAAGATCCCTTCGACACCATTTTCGACCTGCTGATTGAAGACAACGCCGCTACGGGCGTGGCCGTCTTCGGCATGTCCGAGCCTGACGTCCGGCTCGCGCTCCAACAACCGTGGGTAAGTGTCTGCAACGATTCACAGGGCACGGCGCCCGACGGGTTACTCGGCCAGGAACATCCACATCCGCGCGCCTATGGAACATTTCCGCACATCCTGCGGAAATACGTGCGCGAAGACGGCGCACTCACGCTCCCCGACGCCATCCGGAAATTCAGCGCCCTGCCCGCTTCGCATCTGCGGCTGGCCGACCGGGGCGTCATCAAGGCCGGCATGTGGGGAGATATTGTGGTCTTCGACCCCGATACCATCACGGACGTCGCAACCTTCGAAAACCCCAACCAACTGTCTCGAGGAATTCAATACGTGCTGGTGAACGGTATTCCGGTCATTGAACACGGACGGATGACCAACGCGCTGCCGGGCAAAGTGATCCGAGGACCCGGCTGGAAACCCTGATCACACCTTCAATGGTGTTCTGTCGACGTCGTCCCCGTCGGGGGTTCCAGCTCGAAAGTTTTCTCCGTGACTGACTCCACTTTGGAGCGCGAATAGAAGATCGGGAAATACTTCCCGCGCGCCCACAGTGGGTACAGATCACGATAGTGCGGATCGTTCACATCGCCGGACTGTCCCGGGTTGTTCAATCCGACGGCGGTGTCCCAGTCCTCCGTGTCGACGATAATCTTGAACGATCCGCCGGCCACTTGGTTATCGCCCCCGCCTGTCGCGGTGACGGTGTAGCTGTCCCCACCGCGAGCGAGGTCGCCCACATCGAACTTGGCGCGCAGGTCGGGCTTCAGCGCCGGACTTAATGGATGAAAAATCAGCGCGTGGTGATAAGCTCCCAGCTTCCAGTTGTCCACGTCCGCACCGAAACGCTTCGCGAGCTCCGCCACCGCTTCGTCCAGACTCTTGGCCAGAAGAGCATTGCGTCCCGCAATTGGGTCGGCGCCGAAACGCCCGTCGGGCGCGTCCAGCCAATGGATGATCTTCGTCAGCTCGGGAATGCCGATGAAGTCCCGTGCCTGGGGCGGCACTACTGCATCGCGCACGTTGGCCAGGAGCCGGCGCTGCCACATTTCGTAGATTCCCGCCGGCACGGAGTCCTTGTCCAGCACGAAGTTCCAGTGCAGCAACCGGTCGCGGGCCTTCTGGGCAGTTGCGCCTTCCAGAGGTATGTCGCGCAGCAGCGGCACCAGGCTCCGGGCGGGAATCGACAGGTCGTTGTTCTGCAACTGAATCATGTCCGAAATGGTGAACATCCGTCCCGAGTTCAGAAACTCCGCCACGCTGGCAGCGCGAAAAGAGTCCGCCCAGGTGTAATGCAGCGCCTCTTTGTAGGGCCACTCGGGCGGAATCAGGTAGTTGTTGGAGGTGTTGAAGTAGCCCTTCTTCGGATTGAGTACGTGGGGCAGCGCCTTGATCGGCAAGTAGCCATCCCATTCGTAGCGTCCATCGCCTGGAACCGGCACCAGTCCGCTCCAGTTAGGCCGCTGCGGCGCGATCCCGACGGCCTGATAACCGATGTTCCGGTCGACATCCGCCCAGACCATATTCTCGGCCGGAATCCGGCTGTAGCTGCAGGCGTCCCGAAACTCCTGCCAGCTATGCGCCTGGTCCATCCGTAGGCTTGCCAGGTAGGGCGCACTGCCCACCTCGCGCCAAGCCGCACGTACCGCGTATGCCCTGTGGTGAATCTTGTCTTCATAGACCACCGGTCCGTGGCGCGTGTACTTCAGCTCCACTGTGACAGGAGCTTCTCCCTTTACCGGAATCGTTTCTTTGATGGAGCTCATCGATTCCCATCCGCCGTTGTACTTATATTGCGACGGGTTCGCCGGATTGGTGTCGTACACGTAAAGATCTTCGCTGTCCGTGCCAAAGATGGTCAGGCCCCAAGCGCCGACGTCATTGTGTCCGATGGAGACCCCTGGCAACGCCGGCTCGCCTCCGCCGATCACGTTCCAACCCGGCGCCACCAGATGCACCCAGTAACGGAGAGAAGGTGTCTCCTGCACACGGTGAGGATCGTTCGCCATCAGCGGGTAGCCGCTCTCGGTGAGCCCGCCGCCGACCACCCAGTTGTTGCTGCCGATGTCTTGCTTCCGCTGGCTCAGATCGACGGCCGAAGGTGTCTCGACGTCCTGATTCAACCGCGCCACAACTTTCGCGTCGCCACGGTAAGCGCCGGCGAGTTCGTCGGGTGTGAACCGGATGGGCTCCCGGTAGGCATGGTACAGCTCCAGAATGTCCTTCGAGAGCAGCGAGGCGTCGATCGCCGGATCCATCTCCAGCTTTGGGTTCGCGGGCTGAAAGTAGCTCAGGTCTTTAACCTTCGCGACGCCAATGGCGCGAATGGCCAGGGCCAGGTTCAGCTCCTCGTCCAGATTGCCGAGCAGGCCGTTGAAGCGCGAGATGACTACGGCCGGCGTCCATTTGCCTGGCTGAATCCCCAGCATCTTGAACTCTGGGGACAGCAGGCCGGGATTGCGCTGCGTCTCCGCAATGTACGCATTGACCCCATTGACGAATGATTGAACGATGGACGCGCCGTGCGGATGATACCAGTTCAACTCTTCGGTCAGATCGCCGCGGAACTGGAACAGGCGGTTGCCGATGTCACGCTTCAGTTCCTTCGGTCCCAAGATCTCGGCAACGGTGCCGGTGGCTTGCCGCCGCCACAACTCGAGTTGGAAAAGCCGGTCGCGCGCGACGTTGTAGCCCTGAGCGAAAAACAGGTCGGACTCGTTCTTCGCATAAATGTGCGAGATCCCCCACTTGTCCTTCAGGATCTCGACGGGTTGGCTAATTCCACTGACGGTGAGCGTCTCAGCCCGGCACAAAGTCGGGAGAATTACGAGCGCGAATCCGAGTACCAGGAAACCGAACCTGCGATTCTTGGTTTTCATGGCTGCTCCTTTCTATTGCACCGACGCGTTCTTTCTAACATACCCGACCACGGGTAGCGCCCTGTAGCGGCGCTTCCGGGCGGAGGCGCACCGGGGCAACTGGCCGAGGACGCGGAGAAAAACTGGAAGGGCAGAATGGGTCGCTGTTCAACATCCACGGCGCAAGCGTCGATCAGGAAGGCAATTTGTAAGTCGCCGAGGTAGCCAACGGGCGCATCCAAGAATTCCGGCGGCGTGTACGCGGCCTGGGAGTAAGCCGAGCCAGACTTAATTCGCCTTCGGAAAGTGCTGCTCGTACCAGCGGATGGAACGATCGATGAAGTCCACCGTGTGGTGCGATTCGCGGATGCCGTGGCCTTCACGAGGATACCGCACCATGATCGTCTCGACGCCAACATCCTTAAGAGCGATGTAGTATTGCTCGGCTTCGGCGATCGGCACATCGGGGTCGTTCTCTCCGTGGACCATCATCGTGGGCGTGGCCACACCGGCGACGTGCTTCAGCGCGGAGCGCTCCCACAGCACATCCATCAGGTTGCCCTGGTGCGGATACGCGCCCCATTCCATGGCTTCGTATTGGTTGTAATACGTCATGTAGTTGTAGCTGATGATGTTCGTGATCGCAGCGGTGGGAATGGCGGCTTTGAACATGTGCGTTTGCGTGATGAGCCACGCGCTTAACTGGCCGCCATAGCTGGTGCCTTCAATGCCCAGCCGGTTTGGATCGATCCACGGGTAGCGGCGTAACGCGGCGTTGACGCCATAGAGCACGTCCATTCCCTCGTTTCCGTTCTGGTCGGCGAAGACGGCATCGTTGAAAGCCTGGCCGTAGCCGGTGGATCCGCGGTAGTTGATCATGATGCTTGCCCATCCAGTGGAGGCGTAGACCTGGTTCTTGAAGTTGAACGCGGGTCCCTGCTGGCCGTGCGGGCCCCCATGAATGTTGACGATCAGGGGGTATTTCCGGTCGGCTCGAAAACCGGCGGGGTAGGTAAGGAAGGCTTCGACGGTCCATTTATTGTCGTTACTGATAAACGTGAACGCTTCGACAGGCTCGACTGTTTTGCCGGCCAGAACGTCATGATTGACGTCGGTGAGTTGCTTCGCCGGCGCGTCGCCGGATTTCAGATACAGCTCGGCTTCATCCGATGGCGTCGACATGGTGTAGGCGATCAGATCGCCGTGTGTGGAAAATGACGTGACGCTCCCGCGCTCTTTGACGATGGCTTCCGGTTTACCGCCCGAGGCGGGAGCCCGGTAGAGATGCACTTCGCCGCGTTCCTGCGCGGTGAAATAGATCCAGCGGCCGTCATTCGAATATCGAGGTTCGCCCTGGCGTGCATCCAGCCCGCGGCCGACTTCGTGGCGATTTTTGCCGTCGGCGCCAATCATCCAGACGTGCGTGTCCTCCATCGTGGTTTCGCGATCGGTTAGACCGCGTTTGGTGGCTTCATAGACGATGGACTTGCCGTCAGGAGAATAATGCGGGCGGTACTCGGCGCTTTCAGTCGCTGTAAGCTGGCGGCTTTCGCCAGTCGTTGGATCGAGCGTGAACAGATCGTAGTTGAAGAACTGATCGCTATCCTGCGCGCGATTGGAGATGTAGGCAATCTCGCGGCCGTCGGGCGACCAGTCGATGGAATGTTCGTAGTGGACTCCGGTGGTGAGCTGGCGCGATTCTCCAGTGGCAACATCAGTCACGAAGACATGCAGGCGCCTGTTGTCGTTGAAATGCGTGTTTCCTTCCGATGCCGTTGGCTTATAGAGGTAGCGCGTGATGACGATGGGGTCGCCGGTGGCATCAGCGGTTTCCGGCCCCGGCGTCGCTGACACGTAGGCAATCCGTTTGCTGTCGGGCGACCATGCGGTTGTCTTGCCGGTGGTGGGTAGCGGCGCATTGGTTCCTTCGAGCGGTCCCAGGTATTTTTTGCCGCTGCCGTCGGGACGTGCGACGATCAGTCCGGATTTGTCTCCAAGCCGTCCCGAGTAGGAGATCCACTTCCCGTCGGGCGACCATTCGGGGTTGCCGGAAGGCTCGTCGCCCGAGCTGAGGCAGATGGATTTCCCATCCGCGAGCGTCATGATCCAGAGTTGACTGAAAGGGCGTCGTGGCCCGTCGTTGCGGGTGGTCGAATAGGCGAGCCGGGCGCCATCGGGCGAGAACTGCACTGCACCTGCCGAGCGAAGCTTCAAGAAATCCGACGACTGGAATCCCGCCGCCAGAGCAGCGTCGCCGCAGACGGCGAGGACGAGCAACATTCTGAACATGAGATACAGTATCGGGCAAAGAAGATAGTCGTCAAGGGCGCACGTTCGATTTCATTCGACGCGTTCCGATCACCCCCTGCGACCCTTTGGCTGGCGGCCCTCAAACAGTAACCGGTTACGGTTATCGTTTATTAATAACATCCATAAACACTGTGGTTTAGATGGATCGCCAGGCGCAGGACCAGAGAACCTTTGGTCTTGACTCGCATTCCAGGTTGGCACAAACTCTACAGACAACGCTGTTCCGTACGCAGCTCCTGAGCGGGCCGCGAACCTTGGGAAATTTCTCGCGGCATGCTCCGCTCCCGAATTCAATGGCAACGTTGCCATCCTGAATCTCCAATGTTCCGAGATCGTTGAGTTTTGCGTGACTGGCTCACGCTGATCACAATCCACTTGGAGCTACAAGGATGAATGGCACAAAGGCCATTAAAGGGGTTTTCTTGAAGCGGGTGAGCAGTTTGGCCGTATGCGCGCTTGCCGGCCTGGTACTTACGGGGACAGCCTCTTTCGGCCAGTCGACTTTCGCTTCGATTCTGGGCACCGTGCACGACGCTTCCGGGGCGGTGGTTGCCAACTGCGTGATCACAGTTGAAAACAAGGGCACTTCGGCGCGTCGATCGAGCATCACGGACCAGAGGGGGAACTACGCGGTAGAGAACCTGGAGCCCGGGCATGTATACGGTCAGCATGGAAGCTCCTGGCTTTCAAGTGGCTACCTATACGATTGAGCTGCAGGCGCGCCAGACCGTCCGCATTGATGGCCAGATTACAGTCGCCGCTCAAGCGCAATCAGTGAACGTCACAAGCGAAGCTGCGCCGGTGGTCAATACCGATGTTTCCAACATCGCCGAGACCAAGACCGGCCGCGAGCTGGTGGACCTCCCGGTCGCGATCGCAACTCGAGCCAGCGGCTCCACTAGCCCCATGTCCACGCTGACCACGCAGCCCGGCGTGCAGACCGATTCCAGCGGCAACATTTCGGTGGCCGGCACCAAGCCGGCGATGACGCAGATCAGCATCGACGGAATCAGCAGCATGGGGCCCCGCTCCAACGGCCCGCTAACCGAGCTGTTTCCTTCATTCAATTCCATCGCCGAAATCCACGTCAGCGAATTGGACAATTCGGCGGAGTATGGCGGCATTAGCGACATAACAACCATCTCCAAGAGCGGAACCAACGGCTTCCATGGCGGAGTCTTCGAGAACCTTCAGAACACAGCTCTGGATGCGCGCAACCCGTTCAATAAAGTCAAGCCGATCGTCAAGATGAACGACTTTGGACGCTACGTGGGCGGCCCCATCTGGCGCGACCACACGTTCTTCTTCGCCAGTTATGAAGGCCTGCGTTTGCCCAGACAAACAACATTAGTCGAGAGCGTTCCCTCTGTCGCGCTGCGCTCGGGCGACTTGTCTGTGTATACGAAACCCGTGTATCAGCCGGGTACCGGTACACCGTACGCGAACAACCAGATTCCAATGAGCGAGATTGCGCCGCTTTCGCTCAATGCCCTGAAGTACCTGTTTCCGCTTCCCAACACCGGAGCGGCAAACGCCATCGCCAACAACTACGTACAGAACATGCCGACGCCGATTTCCAGCGACCAGGCCGGCCTGCGGCTAGACCAGGTGATCAATTCCAAGCAAACTTTCTTTGTCAGGGGCACCTATAAAACGCGCAGTGTCGAGGTTGCGCCCTCGCCCGGCGGTTCGCCAACGCCCACGGGATCGGCGCTCCTGGGCCCGTTTTCGACACCCGAGATTGACTTCGGTTTTTCAGCCGCCCACAACTTCGTCATCTCGCCAACGGTTGTTAACGAAGCGCGCGTCGGATACAACGGCAATCACACGGCTACCACGTTCGGTGCTGTGCCGACGCAGGTCTACAGCGAGCTAGGAATGACCGGCCTCGCCGACAATTTGCCCACAGGAAACGCAGTACCGAATTTCAATATCGCGGGCTTCCAGCAGACTGGCGGAAGCTCGTCGAACGTTGGCCGGAACGGCACCTTCCAGATCATCGACAACCTGAGCTGGACCAAGGGTACACACAGCTTTAAATTCGGTGGAGATTACCGCTACCTCACCGGGCATTCGGAAAACGTGTACGCGCAGTTGCGCATGGGGCAGTACAATTTCAACGGCGCGGTCACTGGCGGCATCGGGGCCGCGAATGTCCTACATCGGCAATCCATTCGGGGCTTTTCTGCTCGGTATACCAGATAAGACCTTTTTGGATTCGGTGGTGCAGAACAAGCTGCAGGGCTACGATCCTGCCTACGCGTACTACGCACAGGACGACTGGAAGGTGACACCCAGGCTCACCATTAACTACGGAATCCGCTACGAACTCCATCCCAAGTTTTACGATCACCTTCTCAACATCTCCAACTTCCTGCCGGATTACCAAAGCGTTGCCAATGGCCAGTCTGTCTTGGGCGCGGTTGTGATTCCGAATGGTTCGGAGAGCATCTTAAGCCCGGTATTTGCGGCCTCCATCGGCCCCACGCCCATTTTTACGGCGTCGCAGGTGGGACTCCCCCAGAATCTGCACTACACCAACAAGTACGATTTCGCACCCCGTTTTGGTTTTGCTTATCGAGCGACAGCGGACGGCAAGACTGTCATCCGCGGCGGATACGGGAAATTTATCGAAGTGCCTTTGGGCTCCCTGCTCGGAGCTGGATATGCCATCCACAGCGCCAATCAGGGCTTTTACAATCAGTCCATCACCAACGGCCAGCCGGCTCTGACTTTTCCTTATCCATTCCCGTCGAACTTGGCGGTGGAAGGCTCGCAGTTCTTCCAACAAGCCAGTGACCTGCATTACAAGGAAGCCTACGTTCAGGAATGGAATCTCACCGTCGAGCGCGATCTGGGATTCAACACCGGACTGCGGCTGTCTTATGAAGGCAATCATGGCAGCGACATGGGCGTGCAGGTGAATCTCGGGGAACTCCCGCCCAACACGATCGGATTTAAGGCGGCCAGCCAGTTTCTGAAGTTCCCGTACTTCGGAGAAGTGGAGTCGGAGGTCAACGGTGGGATTCAGAACTACGAGGCCTTCACGGTGGAGGCCAACAAGCGGCTCTCCGGCGGCCTGGAATGGCTGGAAAAAGCCATTGACCAAAGAGACCTGGATGTAACGCTGCAGTGGGATTCCCCATACGAACCCCTGCGCTCGGATGTGCGCTTCCGGCGTCTGTTGCGGCGCATGAAACTCGCTTAAAGTTCCAGAGGAAAGTCCAGCAGCTTTTCAACGTTAACAACGTGTTGAACGCACAGGTCGGGTATAAGTGCTTGGCGATCCAAAAAAACTATCGGCATTATAGAATTCTCCTGCTTGAATTGTGCACTCGATCATGTTAGCGTCGGCAGTACCTTCAGGTTTTCGGGGCGTCCGTTTTCGCCCGTCGTCCCCAGCACGGACAATCTCCACGTAGAACAAGATAGCCGTAACGTCGGGTTTGAGTCATGAGCAAACTTTCGTGGGGAGATCTGTCTTGAAACAGTTTGTAAACTTCCAAATAGTTGCAACTGCACTTTTGATGGGGCTTGTCTGTGCCGTGTGGTTACCCGGCCAGTCGACCTTCGGCTCGTTCGTCGGCGCGGTGCACGACCCGTCGGGCGGTTTAGTTCCGGAGTGCGTGATCACCCTGCGTAATATCGGCACCTCGGCCCAGCGATCTACTCTCACCGACAAACAAGGCAACTACGTGCTGGTCAATCTAGAGCCGGGCACTTATGAGATTGTCATGAAGGCGCCTGGATTTCAGTTGCTTACACTGAGCAATCTCGAACTGACTGCGCGCCAGACCATCCGCGCGGACGGCACGCTGGTGCTTGCCGGCCAAGCCCAGAAGGTAGACGTGCAGGCTTCCGCCGAAGCGCCGATCACCACCGAAGTCTCCAACATCGCCGAGACCAAGAGCGGGCGCGAATTGGTTGACTTGCCAATCGCCATTGGATCGCGCGCGCTCGGCTCCACCAGCGCCATCTCTACGCTCACAACCCAGGCCGGTGTGCAAACGGACAACGCGGGTAACCTATCCGTGGCCGGGACGAAAACCAGCCAGCTTTCGATCACCATCGACGGCATTAGCACGATGAGCGTGAGAACGGAAGCTCCCATCGCGGAACTGTTTCCTTCCTTCGGCGCAATTGAAGAAATACGGGTGAGTGAAATCAATAATGCGGCCGAGTTTGGCGGCGTGAGCGACATCACCACCATTTCCAAGAGCGGCACGAACGCTGTCCACGGTGGCGTCTACGAGAACCTCCAGAATACCGATATGAACGCCCGCAATCCCTTCAGCAAGTCTGTGACCCGCGTTCAGATGAACGATTTCGGGGGCTATCTGGGCGGACCGGTGGTGATCCCGCACTTCTACAACGGGAAGGACAAGACGTTCTTCTTTATGAGCTACGAGGGGCTGCGCCTGCCGCGCCAGCAGTTCATCTCGCAGAGTGTTCCGTCCCTGGCGCTTCGCAGCGGCGATTTGTCGGTCTATGGCCTTGGCCAGATTCCTGCCAGCCAGATTTCACCGGTTTCGCAGGCGGCGCTGAAATATCTGTTCCCGCTGCCGAATACAGGCTCACCCAACTCCATCGCGAACAACTACTCAGTGAACTTCCCGACTCCGATTTCGAGTAACCAGGCCGATCTCCGGCTGGACCAAGTCATTAATTCCAATCAAACCGTCTTTGTGCGCGGCACGTACAAGGTCAAAGACATCACCAATCCGCCGCTTTCCACGGGCACCATCCTGGCGGGCGGCCTGAATCAGCCGGAGACCGACTACGCCTTCACAGCCGCTCACAACTACGTGATTACGCCCACGCTGGTGAACGAACTGCGGCTGGGCGTAACGGCCACCAAAGTCATCACCAGCGACAGCGCCGATGCCAGTTTGCTGGCCTCCGAAATCGGCGTGCCGCTGCCGGACCCGGCGACCGGTAACTCGACGCCAACTTTTTCGATTACCGGCTTTCAGGCGACCAATTCCACTGCCTCCTCGGTCTCCAGATCACAAACTAAGCAACTGATTGACGATCTTACTTGGACGAAGGGGGCGCACACCTTTAAGTTCGGCGCTGACATAAGCCGGCTTTCGGCATACTTCAGCAATGTATTTGCCGGGAATCGAGAGGGGCAGTACTACTTCAATGGTTCGGTCTCTCACATGAATCCGTACCAGGCCTTCCTGCTCGGAATCCCCGATCGTACCGGCGTGGGCATTGTGGATGCTCCGGATTCCAACGGGAGCGCCGTGCATTATGGTCTGTTTGCGCAAGACGACTGGAAAGTGACTCCGTATCTGACCATCAACTACGGACTACGTTGGGAATATCATCCGCCGTTCACGGATGCATGGAAGAATCTCGCCGTGGTGCTTCCGGACAATCAAACCACTGTCAACGGCGTGGCGGTCCACGGCGCCGTTGCAGTGTCCGACGGCGCTCCCGTAAATTCGGTGTTCGTCGCGTCGATCGCACCTACTCCGATCTATCAAGCCAGCCAGATCGGGTTGCCGAACCAGCTTCACTATTCCGACAAAACCAGTTTTGCCCCGCGCATCGGCTTCGCTTGGCGCCCTTTCCACGACGACAAGACCGTAGTTCGATGCGGCTACGGCAGGTTTATTGAAGCGATGCTCGGCACGCTGACATCCGCGGGCTGGGCCGTGCAATCGAGCGACATCGGTAGCTTCACAAACACGATCGCGAACGGTACGCCTGCGCTCACGTTGGCCCATCCATTCCCCGCTAATCTGGCTCAACCAGGCACCCAGAACTTCGAGCTCTCGGCCGAGGTTCATTATCATGACCCGGTCGTCCAGCAATGGAACCTGACCATCGAGCGCGATCTCGGCTTCAACACCGGGCTTCGCATCTCCTACGACGGAAATCACGGCTCGGGCATCGGGTATACCCAGAACATCAACCAGGTGGCTCCGAACACAATCGGCTACGCGCTCGCGAAGGCCGGCGCGCCATATCCGCTGTTTGACTATATCGCGCAGGAGAGCACCGGCGCCTGGAGCAATTACGAAGCGCTAACCGTCGCAGCCGATAAGCACCTCTCGCACGGGCTTCAGTTCTCCACCAGCTACACTTTTGCCAAGAATCTTTCCAACGGCCAGGGGTACGATCCAACAGCATTTGCGACCCAAGCCGGCGGAACCGTGAGCGACATCTACAATATCGGACTCGATTACGGCAACGTGGCCTTTACGCACCGCAATCGTTTCCTGTCGACGTTCCTCTACGACCTGCCGTTTGGCCACGGCGGCATGTTCTTGAGCAAGACCAACGGCTTTGTCGACGCCGTGATCGGTGGGTGGCAACTCTCCGGCGTCATGCTGTTCCAGAGCGGACCATTCATGACGATTATCGCGCCCGGCGCCGACCCGGCCGGTAACAACTCGCAAAACGACTCGGGAGCGGGGCGCGCCGACATCGTTTCCGGTGTGCCGCTGTATCCAACGAATCAAGGTATCGCCGGGTGGGTGAATCCCGCCGCCTTCGTGAAGCCCGCGAACAATATCGGGCGCATTGGTGATTCGCCGGTCGGCGCGGTGGTGGGGCCGGGAACTCAAGCTGTGTCGCTGTCACTGATCAAATCCTTCCGGGTTGGAGAGCGGTTCCGCTTTCAGGTGGGGGCCGCTGCGTCCAACGCTTTCAATCACCCGAACTACGCGCCGCCTTCGAACCTCAGCATCGGAACGGCCGGCTTCGCCAGCTTAAACAATGTTCAATCGCAGGAGGCTGGAGGCCCGCGATCGATTCAGGCGACGGCCCGGGTGACGTTTTAGCAGAGTCGGGCATGGCATACTAGATGCCTTTTACTGCACCGTGATGAATGCATGAGCCGGCGATGGGATGCCGTCGACCGTAATCACCAGGGGCTGATTCCCGCTCGACGTGCCCGCTGGGACCCTGAAGTTGATCTGGTACAGCCCCGCGCAGCACGGCGATGCTCCGGCGTAGAGAATATCGGCCTCCGGAAGTGCCGTGCCTCCCAGCGTCAACATGTAAGGCAAGGTTAAGTTCGCGGCCGCGCCAGGAATCACGCCGAGACCGAGCGCGGGATTCGTGGATCCCCAACCCGTGCCGTACGCTGCCACTATGTCGCCCACTCTCGCCGGTGTGAACGAAGCTCCCGGCAGCAATCCCGTCGGACCAATTAGCGCGCCAGTGACTGCGTTCACCGCGGCGATCGGATTGTTGCCTGCGGTAGGGTCGGGCAGGAACGAAAAGAACTCAGGCGACGCGGCCTGCATCATGATGCCCGCGATGTTGCTGGAAACGGCGTTCGGCTGGCCGCAGTTCAATGTCACTTGGACGGTCACCGGGCCGGGCGGCAGCGTTGGTACCTGTACATTGATCTGGTTCGGATACACGCCCAACATCGCCGCCGGAGTTCCGCCGAAGCTGACGCACACGCCCGCAAGCGTCGCCGGCACCTTGCCGTTCACCAAGTCCGACGGCATCAGCGTGTGATTGGCGGCGAAATTCGCGCCATAAATGGTCGCATCGCCATCGGGCGAAACGGCGGATACCGCCGGAACGCTCGCGCCTGCACCGACGATGCCTCGGGAGGTGACGAACGGCGGCGGGTGGTTCGGATCGTAGGGCGCGAGTTTGCGAACGTACACGCCTGAATCGAGCAAGTAGATGTTGCCTGAAGGATCGACCGTCAAGCCGTCCAAGCTGATAAACGCCGTCTTGAGGGCGTCGGCTCCGTCCCCGGTATAGCCTACGCTGTCCGAAAATGATACCCGGGGATTGCCACCAACCGGCGCGAGATTTCCAGTTGTGTCGATCAATACAATCTGAGGTCCATACAGCGCCTCATTTAGGAAATAGAGGTTGCCGCTGGAATCAATGGCCAGGCGCTCGGGCCTCGCCAGATGTGTACTTAACGCCGGTCCCGCCGTGGCGGCATCGACATTCTGAACCACCGTAAAGACTCCAGCGATGGTTGAAATTGTTCCATGGGAGGTGACCATTCGAATCAGCTGTTCTTCCGCATCGGTGTAATAGAGGAGTCCGGCGCGATCCGTGACCATCGAATCCACGGTTCCAAGGTATGCCTGCGTTGCCAGCGTTCCATCCGGCGAATGATTGAAGTTGCGGCTGAGGCTCCCCGCAAACACCGAGAGAATTCCCGACGTGTTCACTTTGAGGATCTGTATTTTCCCGGATCCAAACCCCGTAATCGATTGATCGATGTGAGCGATGTAGAGATTGCCGGATAGGTCCACCGCAATGCACCGGACTTCGGACAGGTTCACGCTGGTGGCCGGAAGGCCGCCCGAGATTGTGCCCGATCCTCCCCCCGCCACCGTATGAATGTTGCCGCTCAAATCGATCATGCGAACGGTATCGTTCGCAGTTGCCATCCCGGGCGCAGTTGCAGTTAGAGATCCGGTGTTCACGAAGTAGATGTTTCCCGCCTGGTCCACGACCACGTTCCCGTCCACGTGGCTGCTGATGTTGGCTTGCGTCGCTTTGCCGCCGTCGCCGGTCGCTCCCAGAATTCCGGTTCCCGCCACTGTGGTAATCGTGCCGGACGGAGTAATTTTGCGAAGGCGGGAGTTGTTGCGGTCCAGGAAATAAAGATCGCCCGATTTGTCGGCGGCGAGCGCGTTTGCGCCAGGATATGGCGCGTACGCGTCCATCAAGGCCAGGATGGCTGGACCGTCGTCGCCACCGAAATGCGGTTGTCCCGCGATGGTCTGAATCACGCGCGTAGCGGTGTGGATGACGCGGAACACATGGTTAGCACCTTCCGATACGGCAAGGTCGCCATTCAGTGGATTCACAGACAGGGTTCCGGGCCCGGAAGCCGCTCCGCTAGGCGCGATGGCGGCCTGCGTCGGCGGACCTCCGTCCCCCGAGTAACCAGGCAGACCCGTTCCCGCGAAAGCCTGAAACGCGCGGCTCGCAGTCGTTTCGAAGATCATGTCGTTCGAAGCTACGTAAATCGATCCGTTGGCGCCCGCTGCAACGGCAAAGACATTAGTTGGAGTTGGAATCGATGTTAGAAACCCGTCGGATTCGAGATCGAACCGGAGCATTTCCGCGAAACTTGCACCGCGCAGGAGATACAAGGTGTGTCCTGAAGCTGCCAGGCCGAAGAATCCGTCGTTAGGATCCGCCAATTGCGCGACGGTGACGAAATTGCTCGTTGCCGCCTGATAGCGCAACACCTTATTGCTCGTATACCCGATCGCGTACAGATTGTCCGACCCGTCCACCGCCACGACGTACGCACCAAACTGAAAATAGGACCGGATGTTGGAAACCAGGAGGGAAATCTCGCCCTCGGAAGTGAGCTTGAAGATATCGCCGTCGACGACAAAAAGATCTCCCTGCGAATCAAAAACTATCGAACTGATGGCAGTGAATGCCACGTCGAACGGGTTGCCGCCTGCCGTCGTGCTCCTGCTTTTGCCGCCGCCGGCGATCGGCGTGTCGGTCCCGTCGGCATTCAAGCGCCAGATTTGGGTCTGCGTCGCATAATAGAGATCTCCCTTGGGATCGTAGGCGACCGCGCTCGGATCGTCGAGATATTGTTTGGTTGCAATCGGATTGGCAAGAGGGGGAACCATTCCGGCAAGGGTCGTCACGAAGTACTTGGGCGGGGCGGCGCGGAGAGAATCCATGCCGGCGAGCGATACGATTAAAGACAAGATTGTTGTGAAGATTCGCATGACTTGGTTTTGTGAAAACGCCAGAGGACGCGACGGATTCGATCGAACGCCGCTTCGCCGCTCAAAATCTGTCGAAAGCGGATTGGTCCACCACGAAGAATTGCCACAACCGTTCCCGACGATATTCATTGCCGCAGTCCTGAGTGTGCGGCCGGGCTCGGTTGCCCTTCAAGCTTCCGTGGGCAAGTCACAATGTAACATTGAAAACAAACGGGAAAGCGCGCCCAGCTTACGGAAGCCCGATCTTGGTTTGAAACTCGACGAAGCGCGGATCGCGGCGAACCGGGTCGAGCAGCGCGTCTATTCCCATATAGAGGACTAACGACTCCTTCGCGTCCGCCGACCTGCGCAGGTAATCGATCGCGTGGTCGGCGTCGCCCAAGCTCGCGTAGCCTTGCGCCATTGTGTAGGGCGATATGAACTCCTTCTCGGATTGCTTCGCCATTTCTTCCAGCTGACGCCGAGCGGCGGACGGTTCGCCGCAACGGGCCTTCATCGTTGGACTGCCGGTCGGATCGCTTTGATCGGGATACCACCGAGCGGCGGTTTCGGCCGCCGACTTGGCGGCGACGCAATCGTGCTCCCAAATGCCGATCAGTCCCAAATCGCGAATCCCCACGAGCGATTTCGGATACAGCTTGAAAATGCCCGCGACTTCGCGCTTAGCCGCCGTAAAATCGCGCTCGAAAACCAGGTCGTTCACCAGATTCTGGCGAGAACCGGGAGATTGCGGATCTAGTTCTTCGGCGGTCTGTAAATGGCTGCGGGCTTCCGCAAATCGTTTGCGTGTCATCAAGGACCATCCATACAAGCTGTGCGCTTGCCCGTGCGAACCGCTGGCTTCCAGCGCCAGTGCGTATTCTTTTTCGGCCGCGGTCCAATTCCAATCGTAGGTGTACAGCAGGTACGCCATGTATGCGTGCGCGTCGCTGAAATCCGGCGCCGCCGCGAGCGCCTTTTGGGCTGCGGCTTTTCCACGTTCAGCCGCCTCCCGACCCGAGATCACACCAATCGCGCTCAACGAGGTTTCCGCACGCGCAATCGCAAAGTATGCCCGCGCATATTGCGGGTCGATACGAACGGCCTCTTCGGAAAGCCGCAAGCTCTCGCGCAAGGAATCCGGAGTGTGGAGCTGAAGCTGATAGATCGCGCGCATATAGAGGTCGTGCGCTTGCGGATTTGCTGAGGCTACACGCGTGGACGCCGGGATGACCGGGGTCGTGCCCTTTCGCGACGGCAAAAGCGACCGCGCGGTGGCTTCGGCAATCTCGACCTCCACCAGCGAAAGCTCGGAAGCGGAGGTTTCGTAGTTGTGCGACCAAAGATGATAGCCGTCGGCCGCGCGAATCAGTTGTACCACGATACGATAGCTGCCGTCGCGCGATCCCACACTGCCTTCAAGAATCGCCTCGGCATTAAGAGCACGCCCAATCTCGCGGACATCCTCGCTCTTGCCTTTGAACTGAAACGCCGATGTCCGGGCAACCACGCGCAGCTCCTTCGATTCCGCCAGCGTTTCCGTCAACTCGTCGCTCAGGCTGTCAGCGACATAGTTCTTATTCGATTCGCCGCTGAGATTCAAGAACGGCAACACGGCAATAGAAACCGTGTCCGGGCGCGTGCCCGCGCGAAATCTCCAAAACAGAACGCCGGCCAGAATCAAGGCGACCGACACGCCGATAGCAATGGGAATCGGCAGATGCCGCGTGCCGGAAGGAACACGCTCTTGCGGAGCCGCTGCTTCGGCCGTCGCCGTGTCTGTCGCAATGAAGATGAATGCCGGCTGATAACTTCCTTTGGGAATCTCGACGCGGATGGGATCGCGCGCGCCCGCCTGCGAATAATACTCCGTCAAGCGCGAGCGCAGCCGCCCCATCTCAACGCGGACGATCGAATCGATTTTTGGATCGTATCCTGGCGGCCGATCGAAAACTTCAGTCGCGAGCACGGATTCTTTCAACGATTCCGCCCGGTTTGCGAGCGATTCCTCCACCAGAAATCGCAGCAACCGCGCGCGCCGGTCCGCCGCCAGGAATGCTTGACTGGCAAGGATTCGATTCAGCTCTTCGCGGATCGCGTCAGCCGGCCCATCTTTCCTTTTGTCAGCGGCGTCCATCTTCGCTCACCGGATTCGAGAGGAGGTCACCCAGTATCGTAGCCTACGCCTCCCACGCCCAGAAGAGACCCGTTGGGGTGCGAGTCCTCCTGAGCCTCCTTGGCGGCCTCGATGGTCATGTCGCGCATGCCGAATTGAATGCCGATCTGCTTCAGGAAATCGTTTGTTTCCGGGCAGACCATGGTGCAGGTCTGGCAGCCAATGCAGTACGTGGGGTCGATGTGGGGGTGGACTGAGCCGCCAGCCCCACCAATAGATTGCGAAGTGTGACCCAGTTCGCTCTTGGAGGCTGCAGAGGATGCCTGTTGATCGAAGAAACAACGTGCTTTGAGCAGTTTGCGGCCTATCCACGGAGGTGGTACGGCTCCTGCTCTCTGATGGTGTTGGGTTCGTTTCGCAATTCAAGGGGGAACCAATGAGCCATCTTGGAACACTGAAGATCGCGTCCATCCGGGCGATGGTCGCGGCGGTGATTGTGTTGTTTGCGGCTTCGATAACCGCTCCCGCGCAACACCATGATGAGAAAGGGAAAGGGCCGCAAGCGCCTGCGGCGGCCGGCAAACAGTCACCGGTCCAGCCCAGGGCGGTGCACCCGGCTCCCGCACCCAGAGAGAGGGTGCAAGTACAACCATCCAGACCGGAAATGCGCGCGGCGCCGGCCCAAGTGAGGACTCAGCAGGCGGCGCCGAATGTCAAGACTTACCGGCCGCCGGTGAACGCACAATCGCAGCCGCCAACACCACAACGGCGGACGCTGCCTCCGGCGCAGATGAGGACTCAGCCTCCTGCCCAGGTAAGGACCGCGCCTCCGCCGCCAGCTGGCAGGGTCCAGCAGGCTCCGCCGGTCCGCGCGCAAGCGCCTCGTGAGCCGGCAATCCGATATCCGGCCGCGCAGGGCAAGACCTACCAGGCTCCGGGCGGCGCCACGGTCCATCGCGATATGGCGGGGGCTGTCCGTGAAGTACACACGCCCTCTGGGGCTGTCATCACGCACCATCCGGAAGGCTTCCGGCGCGTTGAGGCCCCGCGATCCGGTGGCCGGACCGTCGTTGCCGACTTTGGCGGACACCAGGGTTATGTCCAGCGGCCGATGGCGTTCCGGGGCCAGGACTTTGTCCAACGCACCTACTTCTCGCACGGCCACACCTACGCTCAAATCTACCGGCCCTATCGCTACGGCGGAGCCATCTTCGATGTCTACACACCGTATCGCTACTATCGCCCCGGTTTCTATGCTTGGGCCTATCAGCCCTGGAGAACCGGCTTCTACTATTCGTGGGGTTGGATGGGTAGCCCGTGGTATGCATATTACGGTTGGTATTTCAGGCCGTACGCGGTTTATCCGAGCCCGATCTTCTGGCTTACCGACTACCTGATGGCGCTCACACTGGAAGACGCTTATCAAGCGAGGTTGGACGCGGCGCTCGCTGTCTCGCCTTATGCGCCGGGAGAAGTCTCGCTCACGCCGGCAGTCAAGCAGGAGATCGCGAATCAAGTCCAGCAGCAGCTCGAACAAGAGGGAGCCGACGCGCAGCGTACGATGGGCAACGGTGCGCCTCTCTACGGCGCGACGCCGCCGATCTTTGCATCAAACGGGCCCAGTGTTTTCGTTGTCTCCAGTCCGCTGAACGTGTACATGTCTGGAGGCGGCGAGTGCGCCATCACCGAAGGGGATGTGCTGCGGCTGGTCCGGCGGCCTGCGCCCAGCGCCTATGATACGCAACTGGTCGTGCTGGCGAGCAAAGGTCCCGACTGCGCTTGCGGAAGCACCGTTTCGGTACGGCTGGAGGATTTGCAGGAGATGGATAACCAGATGCGCGCCCGCGTGGACCAGGGTCTGGCTGATCTGCAATCCCACCAGGGCCAGGGAGGACTTCCGGCCTTACCGTCGTCGGCTGCCGGCGCGGCTTTGAATACGCCGTTCGCCCCTATGGTCCGGCCGGATGCGGATGTCGCTGCTCAAATCGGCAGCGTCGCGCAGGAAGCGACTCAGGCGGAGCAATTCGTGCCCGGTTCGGCGCCGCAGGCCGCAGAGCCAGCGGTCGTCCGTTTGGGCCAGACCACCGATGAGGTGGTGGCGGTTCTAGGGACGCCACTGAAGATTGTCGATCTCGGTGCGAAGCAGATCTATATCTATCCGGACATGAAGATCACCTTCCTGGACGGAAGAGTGACGGACGTTCAATAGAGGCGTGGTGTGTCCGCTTTCGGCCGGATCTCGCCGGGTTCGGCGCGGGCATGCCACGCTCCCTCATGCCTGCAACCGGGAGCCCCCTACTTTCGGGCGCCCGCAGGCGGAGGCATTTTCCGTATGCCATTGACCACGGGAGGCAGACCCGCCAACTCGTCGTACACTTCGGTGATGAACCGGTCCTTGCTCTGCTTTGTATCGCCCAGTGTTGCCGCGTCATAGGGCGCGGTCAGGTTCGCAGCTAGAACCTCATCCAGCGACTTGCCCTGGTCGCGCAGCTTCTGCGCTTTGGCCAGGATGTCGACGAGCATGGCGCGGTAGCCCAGCAGGTCCTTCTTTGTCACCAGCGTGCCATGGCCCGGGACCAGCGTGGTATCCGGGCCGGCAATCTTTTCAATGAGGTCAACCGCTTCGATCATGCCCTTGATCGAACCGCCATTGGATTGGTCCGCGAACGGATAGCCGAAGTTGCGATAGAAATCTTCAATGTAAATCACGTTGGCTTTGTTGAAGCGCACGATGGTGTCGCCCGCGGTGTGGGAGGGCATCATCGGGATAAAGTCCACCGTTTCGCCGTTCATGTGAAGTGTGACCGCGGGAGTGCCGGGCGAGCCATACCGGTACGTCGCCGTTGGAGCGCCGGTGGGATCGAAAGCGCGGCCGAAACTGCGCGGCGGATGGAGCATTTCATCGCGCAGATTCTCTTGCGCAAAGATCACCGCGCCCTGCTTCGCGAAGAACGCGTTGCCGCCGGTGTGGTCAGGGTGAATATGCGAATTGACAACAACCTTAATCGGAGCGCTGGTGAATGTGCGGATCGTCTGCAGCGTCTTAGGAGCCAATTGCGGGTCTTCCGTGTCCACCATCAGCACGCCGTCGGAGCCGAAGAGCACTGCGACTCTGCCGCCGGCGGCATCGGGATGTGCCGGGTCAAGACCGGCGGAACCATGCAAGCAATAGAGGTTCGCAGCGAGCTTTTCCGTCACCATCATCTCGATCTTGTCCCAAGGAATTTGGTAACCGGGCGGGAACGAGCGAGTCTCCTTTCCTGGTGGAACAACCGTGATGGGATAGCGCTGAGCAAACGCGCCTGCGGCAAAGATGGATAACGCCACCAGCCCTGATGCTAATCGCAGTTTCGGGTTCATCGAGTCTGTCCTCCGGGCTATTTCGGCGTGAGGCGCAAAAGCGCATTGCCGGCCAGGAGGTAAATCGACCCATCCGGCCCCTGTTTAATGTCGCGGACGCGTGCCTTGCGGTCGGTGAGCAGGTGCTCTTCGGCCGCGATGCGATCACCGTTTAACACCAGACGAACCAGCGCCAGAGCCTGCATTCCGCCCACAAACAGGTTGCCCTTCCATTGCGGAAACAGGTCACCCGTATAGAACAGCATGCCGGACGGTGCGATGTCCGGGAACCAGAAATAAGCTGGCTCGTCGACGCCTGGCATAGAAGTGTGCCCATTGCCCACTGGCACATTCTTCCGGCCGTCGGTTCGTTGAAAATCATACTGCGTACCATAGGAGACATCGGGCCAGCCGTAGTTGTGGCCTGCGCGGACGATGTCGATCTCGTCGCCGCCTTGAGGACCGTGATCGGTAACCCAAAGTTCGCCGGTTGCTGGGTTGATGGCCGCGCCTTCAGGATCGCGCAGGCCATGCGCGAAGGTCGACGCCGCCACAGTTGCGCGGCTCAGCCACGGATTGTCCTTGGGGATGGTGCCGTCGCGATTGATGCGCAGGACGCGTCCCGAGAAATTGCGGCCGATATCGGGATTGTCGGTGAAATCGTGTTCCACGCCGTCGTATTTCGAGTCGTAGAAGCGGAAGCGGTCAGCGCCGGTGACGTAGACAGTGCCGTCCGGTGCAAAGACGATGCGGCGCTCTGCCCCCTCAACCAACGTCTCGACATTTTCCAGGCTGTGCTCGTCGTTGCTGAGCCGGGCGCGCGCCATCCGCTCGGTGCCGATTCTCATGATGCGGCGTTCGGCGAGGGACTTGGTCCAGACCTTTTGATAAAAGAACTCGGTCGGCCAGATGGCAGGCGCTTCGCCGGGCGGCGGCGCGAAGTAGCAAAAATAAATCAGCCGATTGCGGCCGAAATCCGGGTCCAGCACGACGTCGTGCAGCCCTTGGGCGGCCACCACCTTGACACCCGGCACGCCCGCGAGGGGAGCGGAGACAACGCCGTCCGGTCGCACGATGCGCATGGTGCCGATGCTCTCGGTAACAAGAAAGTTGCCATCTGGGAGCAGAACCTCGGACCAGGGGCTGGTGAGCCGCGCGGTGATGGTCTCCACCTTGATTTGCGGGGAGGGCATTGAAGGAGGCGGCGCACCGGTCTGGCCTGGAAATGCGGGCTGGGGCTTGTGGGGCGCGTCGCCCGCGAACGGATTTGTCTGCGCGCGCGCCATCGGGAAGGTAGCCACGGAGAGCGCCGCCAACGCAAGGATCGTCCTGACCTTTATCATGGGACCAATTCTACGTCATCGTGCGACCGGGCACGGGCTGGCGGCGGAGGTCCGTATCGAGGCATAATCTACCAGGTACTGCGATGCGACTCCCCATTCGGATTGTGCTTCTGGCGGCCGCGGGTGCAACCGCGATGCTGCTCGCGCAGCAGGCGGCGCCCGATCTGATTCTCACGAACGGGAAGATTGTCACCGTCGATGAGCGGTTCCGGATCGCGCAAGCGGTGGCTATCCAAGGCGACCACGTCGTGGCCGTCGGCAGCAACCAGGAGATGGACAGGCTCGCGGGGATCAATACGCGCAGAATCGACTTGGGCGGAAGGACCGTCATTCCGGGACTGATCGATAACCACATGCATCTTTTGCGTGCGGCGGCGACCTGGCATCGGGAGTTGCGGTTCGATGGCGTGGAATCGCGAAAAAAGGCGATCGAGATGCTGCGCGCCCGGGTGGAATCGGCGGGGCCCGGTGAATGGGTGTATAACATCGGCGGCTGGACCCATCAACAGTTCACGGACGATCCAAGACCATTTACGCGCGAGGAACTGGATCAGGTCGCGCCGGACAATCCGGTGTCGCTGCAGGAATCATACTTTCAGGTATTCCTGAACAGCCGCGCCCTGCAGACTTTGGGGATTGAAGCGAACGCACCAGACCCAGCGGGCTTCGTCAAAGGATCCATCAAACGCGACGCGAATGGACGGCCGACCGGAGTGATCCAAGGCGATATCCCGGCCACTCGCCCCGTCGCCGCGAAGCTTCCGAAGGTTGCTCCCGATCAACTGGAAGCCAGCAGTCAAGCGCTAGTGAAGGACATGAATCGCGCCGGCCTGACGTCGGTCGGCGTTCCCGGCTGCAACGCTGATGTATTGGACATCTTTCAGAAGTGGAAATCCGAGAATCGGCTCAACATCCGGATTTTTTGTATCGACGGCGCCGCGGCCGGGAACCCGGAGCAGGTGGACAAAGTCCTAGCGCAGATCCCGAAGGTCAAGCTTTTCCAGGGTGACAGCTACATCGACAATATCTTTTACGGCGAAAGCGTCTACGGCCCTCTGCACGACCCTATGTTCGCCGTGAAGTCGAGTCCGACGCCCGATCAACTCAACGAATTCCGCCGCATGGCCATGGAGATTGCGAAGGCCGGCCTGCCGCTGCACGTGCACGCGGAGCTTCACAACACGATTGACGCCTTTCTCGACCAGATCGAAGCGGTGAACAAGGAACACCCCATCAAAAGCTTGCGCTGGACTTTCGCGCACGTGAACCAGATCAATGCCGAGCAACTGGAGCGCATGAAGAAGCTGGGAATGTACGCCGCCGTGCATCCCTGGGCTGTCATCAACGGCGCGATCATGCACCAGGAGTTTGGCGACGGCGCCTACGATATGCCGCCGCTGAGCACGATCCAAAATAGCGGCATTCAATGGGGGCTGGGAACTGACGGTACCGCGGCCAATCAGACGCGGCCATTCACGACGCTGTATTTTGCCGTCACCGGCAAGATGGTGGGAGGCACCCAGGTCATCCGGCAAACGATCAGCAGGGAAGACGCATTGATCGCGCACACCCGCAAGAATGCCTACCTGGTTTTCCAGGAAGATGACCTGGGTTCGATTCAGCCGGGCAAACTGGCGGATTTGGTGGTGCTCGACCGTGACTATCTCACCGTTCCGGCGGACGACATCAAGAACATCCAGCCGGTGATGACGATGGTGGGAGGCAGGATCGTATATGATGCTCTTCGAGCGGGGCGGACGGCCCGTTAGATAAGGAGTCAAAATGCGCGGCTTTATTTGGATTTTCGTCGGCCTGATATCTACGCCTCTTTTGGCGCAGTGGTCGAAGTACCCGACTCCGGAGATTCCCCGGCTGCCCGACGGTAAACCGAATATGGCGGCGCCCGTGCCGAAGATGCCGGACGGCAAGCCCGATCTTTCGGGAGTCTGGATGGTTCGCGGGTACACCGGCAATCTGGCTAAGGATCTGAAGCCCGGCGAAGTCTCCTTCCAGCCTTGGGCCGCGGCGCTCTACGAGCACCGGAAGAGCACGGAAAGCAAGGACGATCCTCAGGCGCGTTGTGTTCTATCCGGCGTGCCGCGGGAAGATGTGGTGCCGTATCCGTTCAAAATACTGAATACCACCAACCGAGAGATCGTCATCCTCTATGAAGCGCTGCACAGCTACCGGCAGATCTTCATGGACGGCCGCCCCTTGCCGAAAGATCCCAATCCCACCTGGATGGGCTATTCGGTCGGCCACTGGGACGGGGACACGCTGGTCGTAGAATCCTCGGGCTTCGTGGGCACGAACTGGCTGGACAATAACGGCCATCCTGGCACCGAAGCGCTGCGTTTAACCGAACGATTCCACCGCAACGATTTCGGTCATATCGATTTGGCGGTCACCGTCGACGATCCGAAGGCGTATGAGAAACCCTGGACCGTGCATCTTCCGATGGTTCTAACCGACACGGAGCTCATTGAGTACGTCTGCGACGAGAATGAAAAAGATGTTGTGCACTTAGTTGGAAAGTGAGATCACTGCGCGCTCAAGTGCGTAGAGTCCTGTTCGTTCTCCTGGCAGACGAACTCGATTAAATCGGTATCTACCATGATGTGCTGGCGCACCGTGAAGGTCCAGGGCTTGGTGTAGGCTTTCGGGTCGTCGACGGTGACCGCGATCTCCAGATGACCGAAGTCCGGGCGGCGGTAGCGCTCGATGACGTGGGCCATGTCGGTCAGCGGGCTGCCCTCGACGTCCAGCCATCCGAGATCGCGAAATCCCGCCGATTGCACCACCAGAGTGTCGCCCTCCCAATGACCGGTGGAATAGCCGTACCACCATGGCTCCGGATCCTTGGGCAAGGGTCGGCCGTCGGTGAAGATCTGCCGGATGCCGGCATTGGCCTCATAGAGGATCACGATGACCTGCGGCGTCTGGATCATCTTGCGAGGCTGGCCATGGTTGTGAAACTGCATGATGCCCATGGGCAGGCAGTGCGCGTCCGGGTTGTCTTTGCTGTTGTTGGCGACGCGTTGCCGATGCAGTTCCGCTGCCCAGGGTGTAAACGGCAAACCGTCTTTGAACTGGGAGCCAAGGTTCCAGAATGGGCTGCGCCGCGCGAGAGCCAATAGGTCCTCGTTTGTTGTGGGAGCCTTGGCGCTGGATCGAGCTGCGACCGTGCCGCCGACAGTCCGGTCGTTTTGCCAGATGCCGGTGAAGTCCGGGTGGCCGTCGGGTGCTTTGGGAGTGGGAGCGGTCAGGTTCGGTTTGCCGTCGGGAGTTTTCGGGACGCCTGCGGTAGGATAGGCCTCCCACTGCGCGAACAGCGCGGGCGGGGCCGAGGCCATCAGAATGATTGCGGCGAAGAGGCGGGGGCGGGGCAGTCGAGCCGACATATATTGCGCCTCCCAAAATACGTCGTATCGCAACGCGTGTCAACGGCGCGGGGTTGAGGATTACGGGAGAGAAGTCGTTGGTGAGGGACTCTTTGCGGTAATGAGACTCTTCGGGGATTTGCATTTGTGCTGGCCGCGAGTTGCTGCTGGTAAGGTGGCGGTGAATTAGCGCCCTTCGGTTATGGGCGGACTAGCTCTGTGGATTGGGGCTGCTCCGAATAGTAAAAAGCGTGCACTGCTTTGATCTCTCCGTCTACGATGTGAATCCGATCAAAGACGTGATTCACGCCATTCACTGTCTCCATGTCGAGGACGGTTGCGACGTAATCTCCTTCGACGATGTGCTGCTTCAACTGGATACACCTCACCATTGGCAGGATCTGCGCTAAAAATGCGAGAACAGTGGCCCGGCCGGTCAATCTTGGCATGAGTGGACCTTCGAATGTCACGTCCTCGGCAAAGGGGACTTTGGACAAGTCCTTCGTCGCAAAGCAATCCAGATACGACTCCACCACAGCGACTTTCTGTTCTCGTGACATTGTTTTCCTGGCTCGTCCATTATCTCAGGGTCAGTTGACGAAAAACGACCTAGTCGCGGATTGGAGTCGGAAGTCCTGCTGAAGGAACGCGAAGCCGGGGATCACCGCAGCGCGCAGCTACTGATCTGCCGGCTCGATTCGCAGCACCGCGCCGTCGGCGGTCTTGCCTTGAAACGTTTGCTCCGTGGCCACGTAGAGGAGGCCGTCGGGTCCTTGCACCACATCGCGAACCCGCTGCTGGAGCGGGATGAGCAATCCCTCGCGCTGCTCGGCTTGCCCCTTCTGGTGAAGGGCAACGCGGATCAAATCCTTCTGCGTCAGCGAGCCGACGAACACGTTGTTCTTCCATTTCGGAAACTTGTCGCCGGTGTAAAAGATAACGCTGGACGGACTGATCGCCGGCACCCAAAACATGCGTGGATTGTCCATGCCGGGCCGCGCCCAGGGCTGCTCGGAAACCAGCGTACCCGTGTAATTCCGGCCCATGGACACCAGCGGCCAGCCATAGTTGTGGCCGGCGACCAGAATGTTGATTTCATCTCCGCCCATGGGGCCGATTTCCGCTTGCCATAAATCGCCCGTCTCCGGATTCACAGCCAGGCCGTAGCCATTGCGGTGGCCGTACGTGTAGATCTCGGGCTTAGCGCCGGCGCGGCCGACGAAAGGGTTGCCGGGAGGGATGCTGCCGTCGTCGCCCAGCCGCAGTGTCTTGCCGGCGTCGTTGTCCAGTGTCTGCGCTTTCATGCGTAGACTGGTGTCGTCCGTGCCGTTGCAGCATACGCGATCGCGATCGCCAACGGTCACGTAGAGGAAGCCATCTGGAGCGAGAAAGACTCTGCCCGCCAGGTTGCCGCCGGTCTCCCAGGCGTCGGCGATGAAAATCTCTTGAACGCCGGTCAGTTTGTCGCCATCCAGCCGCCCGCGCGCGACTGCCAGCGTGAAGCTCTCGCCATTGTACTTGGGGTAGGAAACATAGACGAGGTGATTCTCGGCGAACTTCGGATGGACCGCCACGAAGTGCAGCGAGTCCCTGCCGTCCTGGGCTGGCGTGGGTGAAACCCAGGCAGGTTCCGGCAGTAGAACGCCATCGCGAATCATGCGCAGCCGGCCGTTGCGTTCGGTAACGAGAAGCGTGTGCGCGTCCGCGAAAGCCAGGCTCCAGGGATGGAACAAGCCGGAAGCGATCGGCACCACGCGGATCTTGCCTTCCCTGCTGTCGAGGATTTGTGGGCCATTGATGCTGAGCGGCGTTTGCGCACGCATCGTTGCGTGACAGAGCAGGGCCGCGGGAAGCAGGCCGGCAAGAGATCGCAAGCGTCGAGACGTACTCATGAGTACAGACGTTATCGGGAAGGCGGAGTCATGTCAAGCGGCTGGGTGGAATTCTATTTCTGCCGGAAAATGCTCTTGGGAATCATCCCGTGCACGCCCAGGGTCCCGTCCACCAGTTGCGTGATGTCGAAATCCACGGCCACGCTCGCCAGCATGTAAGCTTCTTCGCGGCTCATGTGTTTTTCGTTCATTAGAAAATCCAGCGTTTCATGGACCGCGATTTTGGTGGCCTTCGTCAGATCCGGGTCCAGGCCCATGGTGATCCAATGCGTGGGCGTCTCGGCGCGCGGCCACGTCAGGTGCATGTCCTTGCGCACGATGAACTGAAACACACCGGTGAGCGATGTTTCCATGGCGGTGATATCCACTTCGCCATTGCCCATGCCCGCGTGACCGTCGCCGACTTCGAACAGCGCGCCCGGCGCATGCACCGGAATGTACAGCGTCGTTCCGGCTACCAGTTCCTTGTTGTCCAGATTCCCCGCGTGAATGCCCGGAGGGGCGCTATTGATCTTGCCCATGCTGGCAGGCGGCGCGAGGCCCATGCTGCCAAAGAACGGTTTCAGCGGAAGCTCGATGCCCGGGGCAAAGATCCCGATTTTGCGCTCGCGATCCAATCGGATAATTCTGGTTTGCGTACCTTCGAATTCGTCCGGCAGAAATCCGGCGCCCTTGCGGAATGTGTTGTAGGCGAACGGCACGTCCATGTGGATTTCGCGGATACGGACCTCGAGGACGTCGCCCGGTTCCGCGCCCTCGATCGCCACCGGCCCCGTAAGTAAATGCCCGCCGGGCCCGCGCTGCTCTTTAGGAATCTCTTTGTAGATGGTCCGCAGCGCGTCCGGAATTTCATTTGCGGGCGCGCCGGCCTGCTCCAGACGCTCCGGGTTGCCCGAGACCGTCTGGATCTCTACGGTATCGCCGGAATGAACCGTGAGCACCGGTTTTGCCTCCGCCCAGTAATAGCCCCAAGCGATGGTCTGCGGAGTGACTTTCAGAGAGTAGTTTGCGGCCGGCGAGAGCGCTGGCGTTAGGAGCAGGAGAAGAAGCGGGCGTAGTTCCATGAATCATGTTTGCACACTCGGACGCGGTCCGAGCGCTAGCATAATAGCTGGTGATGCATGCCCTCCTCGATGTTCCTTCGCTTCTCGCAGCGTACCGGCGCGCTCGAAAGCGTTTGCTGTTGATCGACTACGACGGCACCTTGGTCGGTTTCTACGATCATCCGGATGACGCAATTCCGCCGCGCGATCTCGTCAATCTTTTGAGCTCTCTTTCATCGGCCGAGGAAAATTCGGTACTGCTGGTTTCAGGCCGCAAACGCGGCGATCTGGACCGATGGTTCGGCCACTTGCAGCGTCTATGGCTGGCTCCCGAGCATGGAGCCTTGCTGCGGCGCGCCGGTTCCACTCAATGGGAGCCTCTGCGGCCGGATTGCTCCCGTGCATCATTGGAGCGAGTGCGCCCCACGCTTGAGCGCTTCGTCGAGCGCGTGCCCGGAAGTTTCATCGAGGAGAAGGAGTTCTCGCTGGTGTGGCACTACCGCAAGGCGAAAGCCGCACTTGGTGACTCGCTGGCAGGCGAACTGCTGGCGCTGTTGGCGGAAACGCTTGCGGATACAGAGCTGCACGCTATTCCGGGCAGCAAAATCGTGGAGATTCGCCCTGCCTGGGCAAACAAAGGCGCGGTTGCCGCTCGTTTCGGCGAGCTATGCGGCCCCGCGGAATTCCAGCTTGCTGTGGGCGACGATCGCACTGACGAGGATATGTTCCAAGCGCTCAATCCGGCATCCTGGACGGTTCACGTGGGCCACGGGCCAACCTGCGCACGCTTCACTCTCGCCACCCCCGCGGATGTTGTCGATTTGCTCCGCCGCCTGGTCTGATGGCTTATCGGCCCGCGCATGCACTATCCTATTCGGAGAGGATACTGAATGAAGCTAAGCACTGAACGCATCCTGACTACGCATGTCGGGAGCCTGCCGCGTCCGCAAAATGTCGTTGATATGCTTTTTGCCCAGGACCGCGGCGAAAAATACGACCCAGCCGAATTTGACCGCGTTATACGCGCCGGCGTGCTGGACGCTCTGCGCCACCAGGTAGACTCTGGCGTGGATATCGTCAGCGACGGCGAAATGGGCAAGATCAGCTACGCGACCTACATTCGCCACCGGCTCACCGGGTTCGAAGGCGACTCAGCCCGCCCGACGCCCCAGGATCTGGAGGATTTCCCGGAGTACCGCGACCGGCTCGTCTCCGCCGGAGCATCGGCCAAGTACCAGCGGCCGGTCTGCAAGGGCCCCATCAAAGTGAAGGACACGGAGCCGCTAAAACAGGATATCGCGCGCATGAAAGATTCGCTCGCGCAAGTGAGCGCCGTTGAAGGCTTCATGAACGCCGTCTCTCCGGGAACGATCGCTGTGTTCCAGCCCAACGAGTACTACCCGACGCATGCCGCGTACATGGAAGCCCTCGCGGATGCCATGCGCTCGGAGTACGAAACCATCGTGAATTCCGGCCTGCTGCTGCAGATCGATTGCCCGGACCTGGCCATGGGCCGTCACAGCCGGTTCCGCGACATGACCGACGACGAGTTTCTGAAAGCCGCAGCGGTTCAGGTGGAAGCGCTCAATCACGCTCTCGCGAATGTGCCGGCGGATCGAGTGCGCATGCACGTCTGCTGGGGCAACTATCAGGGGCCGCACACGCATGATTTGCCGCTGGCCAAGATCCTGCCAATCGTTCTGAAGGCCAAGCCACAAGGGCTATTGCTGGAGGGCGCCAATCCTCGGCACGAACATGAGTGGGAGATCTGGTCGGTACAAAAGCTCCCGGACGATAAGGTCCTGATCCCAGGCATCGTTGCGTCAAGCTCCAACTTCGTTGAACATCCGGAGCTGGTGGCGCAACGGCTCCTGCGGTACGCCAATCTGATTGGCCGCGAGCGCCTCATCGCCGGCACGGATTGCGGTTTCGGAACATTTGCCGGATTCGGCCCAGTGTACCCGGCCTTCTGCTGGCTGAAACTGCGGGCGCTCGCTGACGGCGCCCGGCTGGCAAGCGAAAGATTGTGGGGCCAAACCCGCTCGGTGGCTTAATGGAATTAGTCACGGTTGAGCAGGTCTCTCAGGCGCCAGAATTATATCGCGCTTTGGAGGCCGGAAACCTGCTCTTTTTTCCGCGGATTCCCTTTGACCTCCCCGAGGAGAGTCAAGCCTATCTACGCGGCATCGCGCAAACCAGCCAGGCCTTTCATAAGAACATCGCTTATCGCCCTGGGCAGGACAAAGTCACCGGCTTCGACGACAAGTCCGTGGCCGATCCGGAGAAATTGCATTCAGTGCTGCGGGACTTCTCAAACTCAGCTTTGGACTTTCTGCGCCGCGTTTTCCCCAGGTATATGGAAAGCTGCCGGATCGATTACGCCAGCTTTCGCGGGGTGGAGGAGGAAGGCCGGGACCTGAGCTTCAAGAAGCGTAACGATCTGCTGCACATCGATGCTTTCCCGACGCGGCCAACCGGGGGCGATCTGATCCTGCGGACCTTTGCCAACATCCACCCCTCGCGCTCGCGGGTCTGGCTGACTTCAGATCCCTTCGCGCCGCTGGCACGCCAGTATGCGGCCGACGCAGGCTGGCGCGGTGCTTCGGGCGGCGGGTTGGCGAGCCTGTTCACGCGGCGCACCGCCTACGACCGTTTCATGCTCCACTTCCACGACTATTTGAAAAGCAACAGCCAGTATCAGGAAAGCTGCGCTAAATATCGCTGGGAGTTCCCTCCGGGTTCGGCTTGGATGGTCTTTACCGACATCGTTCCGCATGCCGTCCTTTCCGGCCAGCACGCATTGGAGCAGACTGTCATCGTGCGGCGCGACGCATTGCTGACGCCGGCCTCGGCACCGGTAGAGATCCTGAAGAGCCTGGGCGCTACGCGATGAGCCCTTTTCGCACGGCGTAGAGGATCAGTTCCGCCAGGCTGTGCAGATTCAGTTTTTCTTGCAGGTTACGGCGGTGCGTCTCTATCGTGAACAGGCTCAGGTTAAGCAAGGCAGCAATGTCCTTGTTCGATTTTCCTTCCGCCAGCAGTTGCAGCACCTCGCGTTCCCGCGCCGTCAGTAGTCCGTAACTGTCCTCCACTCCGCGCGCCCGAATGTCGCGGACGTAGTCTTCAGCCAGCATCTTGCTGATCTCGGGGCTGAAGAACGCCTTCCCTTCGTGGACCGCTTTGATGGCTTCGATGAGATCGCCCTCGGCGGAGTCTTTTACCAGATAGCCTTTCGCACCGGCCTTCAGAGCGCGGAGGACGTAGCCCTCGTCGGAGTGCATGCTCAGGATCACGATCGCCGTGTTCGGCAGGGCTTCGACGATCCGCTGCGCGGCTTCGGCGCCGTTCAAGTGGGGCATGGCGATGTCGAGCACCACCACATCCGGCTTCGTCGCTTTGGCTTGTTCTACGGCGGCGTGGCCATCGGCGGCTTCACTTACCACGACAAATCCCGGCTGGTTCTCCAGCAGGAGCCGCAGGCCCCTGCGCATCACGTTGTGATCATCCGCTAACAGAATGCGAATCTGCTTCACTGGGTTGTGTGCCTCTTTCCGCTATGTGGAAGGGAAGTTCTACGCTGAGAATCGCGCCGTGGCCGGGCTCGGAATGGACCTCGACGGCCCCTCCCAGGCGTGTCACGCGTTCCTCGATTCCCAGCAGCCCCATTCCCTTGGATTGCTTCACGTCAAATCCCACACCGTCATCTTGGACGGAGAGCGTTAGAAGGCCAAACCTTTGCTGCACCCGGATCCGGACCGTGCTGGCGTGCGAGTGACGCGAGCAGTTGTGCAGCGCTTCCTGCACAACCCGGAAAATGCAGGTATTGCATTCATCTGGCAGGTCATCGGATGGAAGATCGGTGGTGACGCTGACGTCCATGCCGGTGCGCTTGGAAACTTCACGGGCCTGCCAGCGCAGCGCCGGAACGAGACCCAGATCGTCCAGCATCGAAGGACGCAGGAGCAGGGACATGTTCCGGACCACGCGTACCGTACTTTCCACCAGACCCCGGATCACGTCGATCTGGGTCCGCGACTGGGTTTCCGAACGCGCCGTGAGTCCTGTGGAGAGATTGCGTAATTCCACGAGAACCGCCGACAGGGCCTGGCCGACTTCATCGTGTAATTCGCGGGAGAGCGCCCGCCGCTCCGTTTCCTGGGCCTGGAGCAGCTTGGCGGAGAGATTGGTAAGCTGATTGCGCGCCTCGGCGACTTCTTCGTACCGGGCCTGCGTGTGGGCCTCCAAACGCAGGATCTTCCAGATGCTGAATCCCGCCATCCCCAAGCCCAGCGCTAGCGTGGCAAACAACGTGACGGCGAGCCGGTTCTGGAACTTCAAGAGCAGGTCCACGACGCGATCGTTGCCTGCATTTAACTGCTGCTCATTGGTGTCCGCGATGCGTCCGGCGATCTCCAGCATGGCTTCGCGCCGCGGGAAGACGGAGTCGCGCAGGAAAATGTATCCCTGGCTGCGGCGTTTGGCGGCATCCCAGGTTAACACCGGGTCCATAGTCTGCCAGTACCGCGATAACTCGGTAGTCAAGGCGCGATAGTGCTGCTGTTCGCGCGGCTCCAGCTGTTTGCCGTAGGAGGCTAGCGCGTTTCCCATGGCGCCGCGCACTTCCTGCAGGTTCTTGAGAAACAGGCTGGCTCGCGCAGGGTCCGGCTCCAGCAGGTAATCCCGCACGTAAGTTCCCGAAAGATAAAGCTGGGAGCGGATGTCGTTGAGAACGTGATTGCGAAACAGGAACTGCCGGCGAATACGATCGTCTTCGCGCCGGACTTGCTGGAGGACCCGCATGGCGTCGATTCCGGCCAGGGCCATGATCAACAGAAGGCCACCGAAGCCCACCGTGAGCGTGAGCCGGCTGCTTACCGGAAGCCGATCTGATACGCGGGATTTCATGCGGCGGGCCGCGACCATTCCGGCAGCCCCTATTCAGACTAGCAGCTAAGCGGTGCTGGGCGGTTAGTGCCCGCCTGCGCCGTCCTCCACCCAATGGCCGAGTTCCCGAACGTAATGCCGTCCATTGAGCGTGTACTCGGGAACGCTGACCACCAGGTAGGATTTGTCCATGAGCGGCTGCCCGCCCTGATCCTTCTCGTTCTTCGCGGTAGCGACTACCCAGACGTCGTAGTTGTTTCGCGGCCCGTTGGCAGCGGGCTCGTAAAGGCCGCTCGAACGCAACACACCGATCGATGGTTTGCTGCCTCCCGGAGCCCAGGAAAACTCGTCCAAGGTCCAGGTCACATCCACCGGCCCAAGCGCGACATCATCGGCGGTGTGCGCCAAGCCGTCGGGGCCGCGCTGATAGCCGATCGCCTCATACTGCTGATAACTCCGGGAAAGCGATTCGTCGCCGAACTGCACGACTGCCGAATCGGGAGTCACTTTGATGTAATCGACACGGTCATAGATCGCGAGGCCGCCCGGCAAAACCGCACCACCGAGGGAAATATCGCGTTTCCCGAGTGGCGCCTGCGCGCTCACGTCTACTTCGGCGACGGCTTCTTGGGCGCTCTGGGAAACCACGCTGCGTACGGTAATACCCGGCCCAAGGTTGAGGGCGGCGGGCGAAAGCTTCGCGGGAAGATGGTCGCCGAACAGGCGGATGCGGCTGTCCTGGGAACCGGCTTTGAGAGACGGCTGATCCAAGCCCAACAGTGCGGGAGCGTCCGTAGCGCGGCGAAGCCGTACGTCCATTCCGAATTCCTGCTGCTGGCCCCAGAACCAGCGGCCTTCGCCGGACGACTGATCCGGCGCGAACCATAGCACTTCGTGCATCTCGCTCGAAAGATCGTCCGGTCCGACGCTCGCCGGCGAATTGCTCTTGGAGCGGCCGCGCCAGGCGTAACCGGCATAGACCAGGCTTTGACCGGAGCGAAGAGTGGCGGAGCCATCCTGGACGGACTGAAGTTTGACGCGGGAGGAGAACTCGCCGGGATCGCTGCCGGCTTGTATCTCCATTTCACCGTAATACTGTCCATGACCTGGAAGGTGAGCGGTGACCAGCCAGCGGCCCGCCAGCTGAGGCGCACGCACGCGGGCGCTCCAGGCGTCCCACTCCGGAGTGTGCAGCGGTGCGGCTTGCATCAAAAAGGATATGGCTTCGTCACTCTGCAGGGGCTGGGCGCGGTTGGGGTAGAGATCGGCGTGCAGCCCGGCAAGCTGCTTCCACTCTGTAGGCGAGCGCCGCCACGAGAGCGCGCGGCCAAACGTATGACAGTTCGTGCAGGCGCGGCGCACGTGGTCGTTCGGGACGTTTGCTTCGTCCTGTATCATGCGGTGCTCGGCGAGATACTTCACCGACGCGGCTTCTTCGGGCGCGAGTCCGTGGTACGTGCCGAGGTATTCGATGATAGCCCGGGCCTCCTGCGGCGTGAGAGCGACGCGGTTCCTGCGGACCATTCGCTTCAAGGCGTCTCCCCAGGCCTCGGGAGTGGCTCGCACCCACGAGATGTTCTGCATGTCTCCCTGGGCATCGCGAGCGTGGCAGGCGCCGCATTTTGCGATTACCAGGCGATCGGTGACGGGAATGCCCGGCGGTTGGGGGCTGTTACTATTCTGACCGGATAGCAGGCAGGGCAGAACTAATACCACGGTGAGCGCGGTTCGCGGCAGGACCATAATCCAGACTATCGGAAATCGGGTGCCTCGGACAAACCCGATGTCCGGCGAATCAGGACTTCTTGGCCTTCTCGAAGCCGACGCGCAGCGTACAAGATCCGCCCAGCGCCACCTGGGAGCCGCTCTTCAGGCGGACAGGCCGTCCCGGCGGAGCCTTCTTCTTGTCGACGTAGGTTCCGTTGGAGCTGTTCAGGTCGATGAGGAAAAGCTTGCCGTTCTTCTGGTGTATTTCGCAATGGAAACGCGAGATCATCCTCTCGACGTCGTGGACGACGATGTCGTTTTTGGAGCCGCCATCCTCGGCGACGGCCCCGACATGGATGACTTCCTGATCGACCTTGTAGCGCTTGCCTTTGTCGAGGCCTTCCACGACTTCCAGGTAGGGTTCTTTCTTTCCGGAAGCAAGGAAAGCCAACACGATCGCGCCGAGCGCCAGTAATCCGGTTCCGCCGATCGCGAGGTATCTGATGCGCAGGCGGGACTGAATGGCGGCATCCACGCGCTGCTTCAAACCCAGCACGTCTGGATCATTGGGCCCAGCCTTCTGGGCGATGGAGAGCTGCTGCTGTGCTTTCGCGAGGTCGCCTTGCAGGATGGCGTTCTCGGCGGACTGCTTCGACGAGGCCAAAGTGGCGGCCCTCGTCGCCTCGTCTTGGCTTTGTTTCTGCTGCTCCTCGGCGGCCTTTTGCTTCTGGGTATTAGCCTGATCGATCTGCTGTTGCGCGTCCTTATACCCCTGGGCCGCGACTTGATTGTCAGGAGCGATCTTCAGGATCTCCGCGTACATTTGCTGTCTCTGGGCGGGATCCTTGGTTGTTAGCGCCTGGGTTTCGAGGTCCGAGACCTTCTTCTTGTCGGCATCTTCTTTGGCCTGATTCGGATTCACCTGCTGCACGATGACCGGCGCCGGAGCGGCCGGCGCTGTTGTGGTGGGTGCGGGCGGAGGCGCGGGCGCTGGCGGCGGAGGCGGCGCGGCAGCCGCAACGGCTCCCGGCTTCCCACCGATGGTCTTAGGCAAAGGATCGACCGAGATGCTCTTGAAATCGAGGTTCGCCTCGACATCCGGCGCGTACAAACCGATCGGGCCGCCGGCGGTTTTCGCGTCGCGAGTGAGATCGGTTCCTTCGGGCCGCGTGTCGTCAACTTCGGTCACGGGGTAGCCGTTTACCCAAATGTCGAAATGGCGCCCGCGCACCGCGATCGTTTCCATGACAAACTCGTCGTCGGCGCCCAATTGTTTGCGCGCTGTTTTCAGACCTTCAATGCCGCCCGTGTTGGAGTCGCCTTGGGTCCGCAGATGGTAGCCAGTACCCAGCTTTCCCGCGTCCGTGCGCAACAGCACGGCGGTAAACGGCTCTTTCTTCTCCTTTTGCTTGCTGTTCACCTTCACGGCGACTTGCAGGACGAAGTCGTCGTAGGTTTTCTCGGATTCCAACTGTCCAGGACCGCTCGAACCGTGGATTGCGCCGTTCGCTACGGACCAGTTGGACTCCGTGGGCTTCTTGGGCTTGCCCTTGAACGGGTCGATCTTCTTGAGGAGTCCGCCCTTCTTCGGGGGCGGCGGAGGAGCCGCGGCCGCTTCCTTCCAGCCCGACAGATCGGTGCCATTGAACAAGGCGGTGCCGATGGGCTTCAGCTTGATGTTGCGGAATTCGACGCCCGGCCCTTTGCTGGAGGCAAGCGCGATATAGCCGGCCTTGCTCTTGCCGTTTTTCCCCTCGCCTACTTTGCGGCCGTCGATCTTCAGCGTCATGTCTTCGCCGTTCACCTCGGCTTCCAAGGTGTGCCACTCGTTGGGGGCCAGCTTGCCGTTGCCCTTGAACACGGTGGCCATGCTGCCGCCGGGCCACTTCGAATCGGAGTCGCCGAGACGCAAGTCGTAGCCGGTGTCGCGCGGCACGCCATCCTTGGCGATGCGGAGAAAGACCGCGCCATCGACGTCGGAAGACGGAGTGCGGAAATCGAGCTTGAGGATGTAATCGGAGAAGACAGCGTTGGTGCGCAGCATGCCGCCATCGGCGCCGTCGAGCGAGACGACTCCCTTGACGACCTTCCATTTGCCTTTGTCCTGGGTCCAGCCGAAGAGGGAATCGCCGTCGAACAACAGAATCCAGCCATCCAAAGCTTCCGCGCGCGTAACGGCGTTGTCGGCGGCGCGCGTTGGCGGGACGATGAGAAGTGCGAGAAGGACCCAGACGAACGCTCGCATTTTAGTTCGCGGCTGCCGCGGCTTCGACCACGCTGAAAGTGAGCCCCTCCTCTTCAACATATCCGATCTGCAATGTTTGACCGGCCACCACGTCTCCAGACAGCAGCGCGGTGGCGACCGGCGAAAGTACAAGCTGCTGCATGGTACGGCCGACCGGTCGGGCGCCGTAAGCCGGGTCGTAGCTCTCTTTGGCCAGATAGGCCAGCGCTTCGGGCGTTACGTCCAGCTGAATCTCGCGGTCTTCCGTCAGTTTCTTGCGCAGCCCGCCAAGCTGCACGTTAACGATCCGCTCCAGTTCGGGCTCAGTAAGCGAATTGAACGTGATGATCTGCGAGATGCGATTGTACAACTCCGGCCGTAGGTTCGCTTTGACGACTTCCAGGATAATGTCCTTGCGTTTCTCGAGATCGTCGGTAGCCTCGATGGCTTCGCGCACGCCGAGGTTCGACGTGAAAAGGATGAGCGTATTCGAGAAATCGCAAAAGCGCCCTTTCGCATCGGTGAGGCGGCCTTCGTCCAGTACGCCGAGCAGCAGGTCGAGAATCTCGGGATGACCTTTCTCGACTTCGTCGAACAACACGATGGAATACGGCGATCGGCGCACCTGCTCGGTGAGGAAGCCGCCCTCGTCGGAGCCAACCAGGCCCGGACGCGAGCCGATAAGGCCGGCGATGGATGACTTGTCCTTATACTCGCCCATGTCGATGCGGATCAAGGCTGCTTCATCGTCGAAGAGCGCCTCAGCCAAGGCTTTGGCAAGTTCGGTCTTTCCGACGCCGGTGGGGCCGACAAAGAGAAACGAGTTGGGCTTGCGGCCGGTCTGCAGGTCGGCGCGCATGCGCCGGGCGGCTTCCGACACCGCGGTCACCGCGTCGGGTTGGCCGAATACGCGGAAACCAATGCGTTCTTCCATCTTGAGCAGGCGGTCGCGCTCGCTCTCGAGCATGCGCTGGATGGGGACGCCCACCCGCTCGGCGATGGCTTCGGCGATGTGCTCGGGACGCACTTCGTCCGGAACCAGGCTCTGGCCGACGAGCGCAGCCGCGCGCTTTTCCAGATCCTCGCGCTGTTGTTCCAGGTATTTCAAAGAACCATAGCGGATTTCGGCGGCCTTGGTGACATTTCCCTGCGATTCAGCGGCGGTGAGCAGCGCACTTTGCTCCTCGATGGCCTGTTTGGTCTTTTGCAGGTTGTCGGAGACTTCCTTTTGGCTCTTCCACTCGTTGACGAGCGCTTCCACGCGAGGCTGGATTTCCGCAATTTCTGTCTTCAGAGCCGCAATCGCCTTCTGCTGGCCGGGCGTAACCGGGCTGGAAAGCAGGGATTCCAGTTCGGCCTGCTTGCGGATCAGCAGCCGCTCTTCCTGATCGATATGCGTGGGTTTGGATTCTTTCTGCATCCGAATCCGCGCGGTGGCTTCGTCGATGACGTCAATGGCCTTGTCGGGAAGGAAGCGGGTGCGCATGTAGCGCCGCGAGAGCTTGACGGCGGCCTGCAAGGCGTCGTCGGACAAGCGCACGCCGTGATAGGCCTCATAGCGGGAGCGGATGCCGCGAAGGATCACCATCATGGCCTCGTCGGTAGGTTCCTTCACGGTCACGACGTCGAAGCGGCGGGCCAGCGCACCGTCTTTTTCGATGCGCTCGCGGTATTCGTCGAAGGTGGTGGCGCCGACGCAGCGCAATTCGCCGCGCGCCAGGGCGGGTTTGAGAATATTGGCGGCGTCCATACCGCCTTCGGTGCCGCCCGCGCCCACCAAAGTGTGTAGCTCGTCGAGGAAGAGAACGATTTCGCCCTTACGGGAGCGCACTTCATCGACGACGGATTTGATACGTTCCTCGAACTCGCCGCGATACTTAGCGCCGGCGACCATGGAGGTCAGATCGAGCGAGATGACTTTGCACTTCTTGAGGGATTCCGGCACGTCGCCGGCGGCGATGCGCAGAGCGAGGCCTTCGGCGATGGCGGTTTTGCCGGTGCCGGGATCGCCGACTACCACGGGATTGTTCTTGCTCTTGCGCAGAAGAACCTGAATGACGCGGCGAATCTCTTCATCGCGCCCGACGACGGGCATCAATTCACCAGCTTTGGCGGCGGCGGTGAGGTCGCGTCCAAATCGTTCCAGAACTTTTGTGCCGCCAGCGGGCGCGCTGGACCGCGCGGCCTTTGGCTCGCCAAGCGCTTCGCTAGCGGACGCGTGGCTCTCGGCGGCCTTTTCCACCGCTTGCTTGGTGACGCCGGCGCCGCGCAGTTCGTTCTTGAGCTGCTCCTCGCTATATTCGACCGCTGCCATCACAAAGTCGATCGGCTCGGCGCGTTCGGAGCCGCGCTGCGACATCTTTTCAAAGGATTTTTCGATGAGATCGCGCAAGGGGCGCGAGGCCACGGCGCGTCGGCCTGGTTCGAGCGGCGCGACCTTCTCCTTGTTCAATCTGGTGGCAAACACATCGAGCAGAGGGCCGCAGGAAACGCCGGCCTTTTCGAGCATCGCCGCCAAAGCGCTCTCCTTATCGAGCAACACGTAGAGCATGTGAACGGGAGAGATCTGCGACTGCTGCCGCTGTTCGGCGAGCAGCCGCGCGCGCTCCAGCGCTTCTTCCAGTTCACTCGAGAGCTTGTCAAGATCAATGGCCATAGAAACACCTCAAACTAGGGTTACTCCAGACGCCTGCGACGCGGCGGCGGATTTTGCTGGGGCTCGTCTTCGCGCGGGCGGTCCGCGCGGCGGGGAAGATCCCAGGGCGCCGGCCGGTCGTCGGGGCGCGCTTCCGGCCTTGGGGGGGTCACGCGCGGATCCGGGCGCGGGTCGACGCGCGGCGACACTCGCGGATCGGGTCGTTGCTCCACGCGCGGGTCGTAACGGGGTTCGGCGCGAGGAGGAAGGTCTGGCAGCGGCGGCGGCGTGGCGCTCGGCACCGGAACTTCCCGGACACGTTCCGACACCGCCGGCCGCGATTCGATTGGCTGCAGCGGTTCCACGGGGCGCGTTTGTTCCTGCGCGCGCTGCGCGTAGAAACGGTGCCTCACATAGAGCAGCGCCGTGCGGATCGGGTAATGGGCCTGCAGACTCACGCGAACGTCCGTGATGGTGGGGACGTCCGGAGCCTCAAAATCAAATTCGAAGTTGCACTGATCCGGTATCTTCGATTCGCAAGAGAGAATCGTGGGCTGGCGGCGGAAACCGCTGCCTTCGTTGATCCGGATCTCCACCGTGATCTTGGTGCCCTTCTCGAAGTTCGCATTCTGCTCGCCCACCAGAATGAGCCGGTACTTGTCGCGGCCTTCCAGACGCAAATTGGAGAAGAAGATGGTCAGCTCGTCGGCCATGCCCTGCACACGCGCGGGCTTGGCGGACAGCTTGTAGAGAACCTTGCCGCCGCGATCGAAAACGAAGTTCATGGCTTCGAGCGACGGGCTGATGTGGAAGTCGATGTACTTGCCTTCCAGCGCGCGTTCCAGGCGCTGCAGGGAGCCCAAAGACGAGCGGGCTTCTCGCACTTCTACGGCCAGATCGTCGTGGATGCTCCAGGTACGAGTGGTGCGCAGAATCTGCTTCTGCTGCTCGATGATGGCGATGAACTCCGTTTCGCCCGTCTCCTTCAGCGTGGTGAAATACTGTTGCACCGCCGGTGCGAGGTCCAGGTAGGCGGCCGCCGAATGCACGAAGCGCCGCAGAGTGCCGAAGAAACTCTGTGGCGGCTGCACGGGATCGAGAATGTCGTAGGCGCAGTTTTGCAGCGCCACCACCATCCGGTCGACGAAGTTGATCGTTTCGTTGTCCACTTCGGTCTCAATGCCGCGTTCGGTGAACAGAACCAGGAACTCGCGCATCGCCCGGTGCAGCTCGGTGTACCGCTCCGCCATGAAGGTCACGTCTTCGACAACCTTCCGCCACGCATTGGTCAGCTCGCTGTGGGCCACCAATGAGGTGCAGGGCGGGATGAAGTCCGAGTCTTTTTCATAACCGGCTCCGTACTTCTGGCGCCGGATCTTGCCCACCGCCGCCGCGTACGGCACGCTCTCGGCGTGCACCTGCAAGCTCACCCAATAGGCAGGCCGCCGTTCCGTTTTCATCTGCGGGTTGAATTCGTCCAACTCGCCGTCCATCACTTGCTTTTCACTGGGATCGCAAACAATATAAATCGGCGATTCGGCGAAGCCCTCCATCTCGGCCTTCGGGAACTTGCGCTGCACGGGATGCTCGGGGTCGATGTCCACGATGCAGCCGGAGGGCGTGAGCGCGCGACACTGGGTAACGGAGATGTTGAGCGCCTGATCGTCTTCATCGACCAAGACAATGGGATCATGCCGCACCGCGCCGCGTTCGGCCTCCGGAAGGCGCGGGCCGCCGCCCACCAGGCCGTACGCATTGCTGGCGTAGCGCAGAGCCCAGAGCAGCCCGGCCTCGAAATAGCGCTCCTGCCGCATGAAATGCTGCGGGGTGAGGAGCATGCCATGTTCCCAGTTGACCGAACTCAATTTGACGTCATCAGGATTCATCGATGCTCCTATCTCAATGGACCGTGCCCTGGAAGAACAGTTCGGGCTCCGCGTCGGCACTTCGCGCCGAAGAGCCCAGATATGAGTTTATTCCCAGAATGGTGTTCTGTCGCGCCTGACTAAGCCGCGGCATGATTCTGGGATTCCCGACTGCCCATGCGATGCCGTGCTTCTGGTAGCAGTTGGCTACCAGGCCGAGTACGGCCAGCAACAGCCGCTGCTTCTCTTTCTCTTGAAACTCGTAATAGGTGTCGAGCGAAACCAGGCCGAGCACGAGGGTGAGTTCTTCGAGCTCTTCTTTTCTTTCGCCCGCGATCGCGTCCACTCCCAGGCGGCTGTAGCGCTGGCCCAGCAGCGTATACTCGGGTTCCTTCATCAGCTGGAAGGTCGTGGAACGCCGGATTTCCTTGAGCGGAAGCCCCAGGATCAGGTGCAGCGCGAAGCGCAAGCCGTACTCGGTGCCCGCGAGGGCCTGAAGACTCGGGAGCAGCACGCAAAGGTTATACCACGTCTCGCTGGGCCAATCATCCGGAGAGAGCCCGAATAAGGAGATCCAGCGGGAACAAGCCGGCAGGTTGTCCGGCCGGACGTCGAACAGGCGAGCGCCCTCCCACACCCAGTGCGTTGCCTTTTGGATGGGATCGTCCAGCAACTCGACGATTTCACGCGTGCCGGGCTCAGCTTCGCCGCCCGAGTCCCACATGCCGACGGGCAACGCGTGAAAGTATCCGGTCCCGGCGATCAAGATCTCGACGGTAGTGCCAGAATCCAAGGGCTGGCCAGGGGCGGGGCTCTGGCTGACTACCCAGCGGGTGGGATAGCCGCGGCCATCCATGCGGACCGTGACCCGGCCCGGCGGCACGTCCATGTCGCTCAGGATCGCCAGCGCCGAGTCCAGAGTGTGATGAAAGCCGTAAGAGCTATGCTCGAAGTCCGGCATCAGTGGATGCGTTTCGCTCACATCCACTCCAGTTCCAGAGCCAGTTCTGTGTCGTACGGCAGCCGCGTGCGCAGAAAACGAGTCAGGTCGTCGCGCAGGACTTCGATTTCAGCGGCCGGGTCGACGAAATCATTGCGGTCGAGCGAGCAGGTCAGACGCTGCAGCCGCCGCAACCCTCGTTCGCCGCGCTCGAGTCCGGAGCTTACGTCAACTTTGAGTATGCGGCGATCAAAGGAGCGCGCTACGATTTCGGCATCCGCCCGCGTGACAATCCGGTCGCGCGAGAGCAAGGCCTCGGAGAACCGCGTCTGCGCTTCCTCAAAGCCTTCGCCGTTAGTGCCGCCGGCCGCGGACGTAGGATTCGTGATGCGGATTCCGGAGACATCGCCCTTCTTCAAGAACGACTGTACTTGGCCGGGTCCTACTTCATTGCCGAGCTTGCCGGCGGTAATCCAGACGCGAACATTGGCGTATGCCTCCGGGGTTCCATCGGGGCGCTTGGCCGGACGAAGTTCCACGCGACCGCTGCGAATCGCGTAACGGCCGATACTGGCATCCGAGGAGGGCTGGAACTCCGGCAGATATACCGAGCCGGCCTCTCCAAATACGGACAGAGGCGCCACCAGGTAGTTCGCAGTACCTGCTTCGCGGCTGATTGGCACCGACGTGCCCTGTTTGTCGAAGTACACCGTCTGGTTGAAACATTCGACGTTGGATGCCGTCACCGCGTGCATCGAGATGGTCGAGATGCCGGTCGCAAGCGGTGGGATGTCCTTGGGCAGAGAAATCCGGAGCCAGGCGCGCGGCTGCTGGAATAGCGCGGCGGCGTCGCGTCCGAAGATCCGGCTGAGACCGGGCTCCATCACGCGGGGCATCGGACACAGGAAGCGGCGGCCGACGGGCACCGCAGGTAAAACAAAGACGCGCGAGCTGTAGAATCCGTTGGGCAGTACGGGAACTTCCAACTCCTGCGTTCCATCGGCCTTTTCTTCGGCGACCGCCCCTCCAGACTCCGGGGCCAGCCAATTCAAGCTAAGCGTGCCTGCGTTGCCCCACTGAGGACGAAAGATGCCCTTGGATGATAGTTCGCCGTCGTGACCCATCAAACACCACGTCTCGAACTCCAGTGCTCGCTGGATACGGTAGGCATCCGGACCGAGTTCCACCATGAAGCTGTGGTGGCTCAAGTGGCTCGCGGGCAGGCCCTCGACGGCCAGGAAAACCGCGGGATTGGGCCCCAGGTTGATGCGGACGGGGTCGAGCGACGGCCGGCGGGACTGAAAGGCCTCCGGCATTTCGAGCCCGGGCAACAATTGCAGCGCGCCGTCCTGATAAACGGCGGCCATCGCGATCTGAGCCGGAGAAGCCGCGATGGTACGATCCGTTGTGAATGTGAGGCGCTCGCCGTTCTGGGCCTCTCCGAACAGCTCCGTTCCCGCTTCGATGATTTGAGTGCTGGATCCGGCAAGGAAGCGCACCACGGTTTGGGCGGGGCGCGCCATGCGCCGTTCGATGCCGAGGCCTGCAATGAGTTCGTCGAGGAGGGCCAGCCGGATCCGGCCGGTTTCAGTGTAAAGAGCTTCGAGTTGCTGCGCGAAGGTACGGAATAAGACCGCCAGCACGGGATCGGTGGTTTCCGCCGAAACACCGAAATCCTTGAGACGGCGCCGGAAGTCGTCCCGGAGCTTTTTGTCGATCTCGATGGCACTCGCGCTGGTGTAGGGCATAGTTAGACATGCAAAACGGTTCTCAAGGCCGGCGCCGGTCCATCATACGTTCACGGTAAACGTCTTGCCGGCTTCCCGCGTGGAGGCCAGCGTGACCACATAAGAGTCCACGTCGCGATTCGCTTGCGGTTCCTTGGCGATGCTGGCCACCTGGAGATCGGTGATGCCAAGGTCCTTTAGGGCCAGATTCATTTCCTGCATTGCCTGTTGGGGCAATTCCGGGCGGGTCCGGGCCTGCTCGAAGTAGTCCCGAAACCCGAAGTGCGGGCAGCCTTCCCATGATCCGTGCGGCGTACGAGCCATCACACGGATCAGCGAGAGAACAGCCTGCACTTCGTCGGTACGGCGAAGAAACGCGCCCTGGAACCGAAGCGGGAACGCGGCGAACGAAATAAGCGCCTCCTGCCTAGTTGCTGAACTGGAAGCTCGGGAAGTTGTTCTGGTTCAAGGACGGCTGCAGATCGATGACCATCATCTGGTTGATAACCTGTCCCTGATTGCTCACGTCGCTCAAGCTTCCGGCCGGATTCACGGTTTGGAAGCCGCTGATCCAGCCCTTGAACTTGATGCTGCAGAGCGCGTTCTGTTTTGCATCGTCCTGCCAATACTCCAGCTTGATGTCCTGGATGCTCTGCGCAGTGGCGGGAGTCGCCGACTGGAACAGATTTTTCAATGTGCCGAAGGGCATGTTCTGAGTGTCGGATATGTCCACCACCACACGGATGATGCTTTGCAGGCTGCCCATCAGCGGCATCCCGGCGTGGTCTGGAGTGGTCTCCAAGGCGAACATGATTTCCTGCGCGTCAAAGCTGTTTCCGCCGATAGTGCAAGTCGTGTTTGAAGGTTGCGCGGCCATGGTATTTTCCTCCTGTCCTAGGTTCCTCGTCAGTTACTGATCGAAACATTGCTGAAGTTCTGCTGGTTCATGGCCGGTTGCAGGTCCAGAATTAGCATGTGATTCAACAACGGGGTGACTCCCTGCTGTTTCGTTCCATCCTCGAGGTTGGTATTGCCAAAGTCGATGTTGGAAGTCACGCCGGAAGGATTGATGGTCTCGAACCGCGAGATCCAGCCGTTAAACTTGAAGCTGCAAATCGCGTCGCTCTTGGCTTCATCCTGCCAGATGTCAACCTGCATCGCAACGATGTTCTGCTTCACCACGACATTGGCAAGGTTGAAGAAACTCTGCAGCGCGGAGAACGGCAAGTTCTTGGTGTCGTGAAAATCGGCGAATACCCGGATTTCACTGTTCAAGCTGCCCATGAGCGGCTGGCCGGACGAATCGGCCTGACTCTTAAACTTGATGTTGGCGCACGCGGCATCAAACTTCGTGCCGTTAATCGTGATCGAACATCGATTCGGTGTTGCCATTATTTGCTTACCTCCTGAAGAAAAGTGAGTTATATCGCTGGATCGTTACAGCTTGCGGCCAAACAAGCCGCGAAATTTTCCCCATAGCCGCGCAACTCCCTGGGGCTGAGGCGGGGCAGTGGCGGGAGCAGCGGATTGCGGAGCGGGAGCCGGCGCCTCTGCCGCGGGTCCCACGGGAAGCGCTTCTCCGGGTCCGGTGGGCCGGCCCAGTTCGAACTTCTGCCCGGTCCCGACGCTCATGCGAACACCAACGGACGACCGGAAAGGTTCCCCTGGAGCTTCTTCCGACGCTTTAGCGCGCTCTTCCGCGGATTTTGCCGCTGAGCCGATCCGGAAAGTGGGCACCGGACCTTGCGCCTTCTTCTCCTGCTCGGCTGACCGCGCCGCCGAGCCGGGCTCAATTCGAAACCCCCGCTGCATAAAGTCCTCCGCCGCCGGCAGACCGGCGCTCTATTTCTGTTCGCCGCCCTTGGAAAACTCCGGCACGTCGATTTTCAGCACGAATGTTTCCGCCGGACCGGTGGGCATGACGTTCAGAGTGATGTCGCAAATCCCCTGCATGCGCTTGTTAGAATCTTTGTCGACAAACAGGTCGTATCCCAGGATCGTTCCCTGTTCCACCTGTTCGTCCAGCAGACGCTTGAGCGGCGCTTCGATCTGCTGATCCATGAAATCGCGGGTCAGCACTTGGCCTGCGACTTGGAGAAGGTAGTGCCGGCAGCAGCGTTCCAGATAGCGCAGAATCCGGTAGGAAGTGAAAAACTTCAGCACGCCATAGGGATCCTCGGCCTGCGTCCGGCAGCCAAAGAAGCAGAGATGGTTGTCGGCGTCGCGGATGATCGGGATCAGCTGCCGCTCCATACTGAGGTGCTCCATCTCGCCGATGAGCGGCTCGACGCGGCACTTCTCCGAACCGGCGATCTGGCCGAAGCGGGATCCCACCGGGCCTTGCGCGATGCCAGCTGCGTCGTCGGCGCGAGCGACGGCGCCTGCAAAGACCAGCGATGGAGGACCCCACAGGTCGTCTCCGCCGTCCACGTTCTTCTCGAACCAGTGTGATGCGCGCAACTGCAGATAGCCCATGGTGACCACGTCGGCGGCGGCGCGGTCTTCGGGACGCTTCATGAACTCGTACTTGCCGCCCGGCAGGAAGTTCCGTTCGACGTTCTTGAACGACTTTTCGTCGTCCAGGTCGCCGATCAGCAGCATGCCCCAGGCGTTGGCGATGTCTTCGAACTTCTCCCGGACCGGTTGCGGATAGTATCCCGGAACCACCAGATTGCAGATGTCGTCTCGGAAGTTGAAATTGTCGTTTCGTTTGCGGACGAAATTCTCCACCGCGGCCACGTTCATGCTGAAGACATCCTTCATGGCCTTGGCGTCGGCGTTGAGAATGAACAGCTCCACCGGTTTGCGGACTTTGCCGTCCGGAACCTTGCTGTTTTCAAAGAACAGCATCAGCTCGCGGTAGCTGCGCTCGATCGGCCGGATTTGCTGGAACACCTGCGCCAGCAGTTCGTCGCGCATCTTCTCGGCCCCGTCGATCTGGCCTTGCAGCTTTTGGACGGTCTGTTCGTAGGTGTCCGTGTCGCTCAGCAGCGCCTCGAAATTGGTGAGCTGCGACAGAAACTCGGTCGCCGATTGCGGCGTGAAAATCGACGAGAGATCCCGCGTCTCATCCAGCAATGCCGGGTGCAGATCGGCGAAGATATCCTGGAGCAAATCGTGAGCTGCGCTCTCGCCCAGGATTTCCGCGGTAGTCTTCGGCTTTAAAGCGGAAGCAGTGTCGGCCATTAGCTATTTCCTCCCTTGGCAGCGGCAACCTTTTGCAACTCGCCCTTCAAGCGTCCCAGCGCCGCGACAATCTCTTTGCGCTGGGTTTCGTTGCCCCAGGCGCGGCGCACGGTGGGAAGCTTCCAGCGGTCTTTCAGGCGATACAACACATCGATGTTCCCCTTCAGATCGGCAATGTCGTTACGAAGATACTCGGTCTCTCCGTCGGCGTTCTTGATCTCCTGCCGCTTCTGCAGATTCTCGGGATCAAAATCCTTGATGCTCTTGAAGCGAAAGTCGGCTTTGAATTCGGTCTCCTCCGGGCCGGCGTTTCCCTTGAAGTTGAGCTTCGGCTGGAACTTGGCGAAGGCGTCGTTGACGTCCTCTACCTTGGTCAGCTCTTCGTTTTCCGAGCCGGCTTCCTTGCCGACGCGATCGAGCGTCATGGGCATCATGGCCGCGCAAGTTGAGGTTGGCACCTTGCGAACTGCGGGTGTGATTCCCTTTCGGATGACTTTGACTAACGGCATGCTTTATCTCCTCCCGGCGACTCCGGCTGCAAAATAGTTAGATTGTGAACATAATATCAATTCCACGAAAATAGTCCATCCCCATGTGGGCCTTAGTAGTCATTGGACCGTACTCCTCCCTGCCGGTTATCCAGCCGAGTCTTGGTAAAGTCCGGACGGGGTTGTACTACCGTCGCATCACTGGGGGCCCTCTGAGGCTTATAGCTCGACTTGCCCGCCCCGAAGCCCGGCGGCGCCGGCCGGCCCGGCTTGTTGCCGACCTGGGTCTGGCCCTGCGCCCAGCGGGATGTCGTTGGCGTGATCCCGATGTACTGGTCGGCCCAAATCAGCCTCGGCACCCAGGCCCAGAGAATCAGCAGCAAGGTGCCCATCCCAAGAAAAACCAGGACCGGCCGCAGTGTGGACATCCAGCTGTTCCCGGTCGGCGTACTCTTTTGCTGGAGAAGGGCTTTCATCTCCGGGGCTTCGCACTTGCCCTCGAAAATCGGCACTCCGATTTGCGGGGTCGACCAGGCTTTCTTGTCGCTAGCCAGGATCTGTCCGTTGGGCAGCTTCAACTGAATCGCGACCTGCAAAGTACGGCCGGCCAGAGAAGCCCGGTCCGGCCACGGGGATGAGAACGTAGCCTGAATCCGGTTCGAGAGCAGGGTGCGCGCGAACGTGAAAATCTTCTTCAGCATGGCCGAATCCTGGGCCATGTAGTACTTGGTACTTAATTGCCTCAGGGCCGTCTCGTCGATTTCCTTTGTATCCCCGAAGCCGACTCCAATGGCTTGGATGCCGGATGTCTGCACCTTATTACCGGCCTCCTCCAACCCTGCGGCTCCGGAGAGTAAGCCCGGGTCATCGCCGCGCAGGACCTCGTTCGTGCCATCTGTCATGGTGATCAGCAGAGCTTCCGGGGTGCCGTATTTGGAAGTCGCGTTCTTCATCTCGCTGGAAAGCACGTCCAGCCCGATGTCGACTGCCGAATAGAGCCCGGTATTGTTGCGCGGTTGCGGTGTGGGCAGAGCCTCCACCTGCTGGAGCGCCCCCGCCTTGGTGGCGGCAAAATGCGCGGCCCGGATGGTCGACTCCACGTTGTGGCTTTCAAACGGGACGATGGCCACAAGGTCGGTTCCGTCCTGAAAACCTTGCAGGAACTGGGTCAGAGCAGCTTTGGCCGCGACAAAGCGCGTTTCCCCAGTGGGCAGCACACGATTCATGCTCCCGCTGATATCCACCAACACCAGCGCCACCCGTCCCCGTACCGCCTTGGCATCCGCGCTGGCGACCGCGTAGAACGGCGTCACATCCTGCTGGTCCACCTGCACCGTAATACTGTTGGCCAGCTTGTCGGGCGCTGGCAGCTGCACCGCCAAAGGCGTGTCCTGGGCGTCCACGACATTAAACTTCAGCCGGAAACAGGGAACGCTCGAAACGGGATCACACGTGACCATGCGAATGCTATCGGAGAAATCCAACTTCCCACTGGGGCTCTGAGCTAGGATGCGTAGCGGGAGAACAAGGGCCGCCAAGAGAACTACGTGCCGCATGTTAACGCCCTGCATCGCTATTCCTTCTTCCTGGTCACAAACCGAAGCGCTGTCCGGCCCACGAGAATATCGTCATTATGCCGCAGCTCCTGCGAACTGGTCACCGTCTTGCCCCGCACCCGTGTAACGAAGCGCGCCAGACCGGATTGGCCCCCGGTATCGGAGTGCCGGGCCAGGAAGAACCGGCCGTCCTTCCCAAAGAGGATTGCGTGCTGGGGCGCAATGGCGGCGTCCGGAATAAAGATACCCACGTTCGGACGATAACGCGTTTGCCGCAGGTCCTGGTTCTGGCTGCCAACCACGTACGAATCACCTTGCTGCAGTTCCCATTCTTTGTGCGTCCGGCCAAACTTGCTCTGGGCGCGGGGGTCGCCGCTGCTGACAAACTGCAGTACTCCGTCCCTCAGAAGGATCGGCGCCAGCGTGATTCCGAAACAGATCCCAACGCCCAGGACCACATAGCCCAGCGCCTGCGAGAGGTCGGGGATTTTGCTTCCGAGGCCCGCGAAGATCAGGCCGCCTAGCGCGCCGCCGATCAATCCTCCGGCGAAGGCATGGACTACCCGGGCTCGATTGACCTGCACCCAACGCAACCCCAGCCCGAGACCGATAAAAGAGCCCACTAACATCCACGCAATCAGCCGGTTCAGCACGGGCGCCTGGGCTTGCAGGTTCTTGGTAATCGGGATCTGGATACCGCCGGCGAGCAGCCCGGCAAAGATACCGATCAAGGTCCCTGAGACAACCCAGCGGGGCATCACCCGGTTGCCCGACCACTTATCGGAAAATCCGACTGTCAGGCCCCCAATGAAGGCGCCCAGGAAGACGGCCGCAACCAGATCGGGAACCCAACTTTCTGTCTGGCTCGGAAGAGCGGCAGCGACAAGCGCAGCACACGCCCACGAGAACAATCCCGCCATCCAGCCCACCAGCGACATGTAGTACAAGGTCTGGTAAAGGCTCATAAGTCTAAAGGGGCTTCCGCTTCGCTAGTGTAACATTGGCACATACCGTGTCAACAGAGGACCCTATTAGTACGGGTAATGCCAGCAACCGCGCCAGGCTCCATGACTACTCCCGATTGGAACAAACGGTGTTCGCCCGGACGAGCATCAGGGATCTCGAAGTTGTTGTAGTTGGGGCGGGCGCACTCGGAAACGAAGTCGTCAAAGCCCTCGGGCTGCTGGGCGTGAAGCGCATCCTTGTAGTCGACCCCGACGTGGTCGAACCGAGCAATCTGACGCGCTCCGTCCTGTTTCGTAAGGCGGATTACGTCGGCTGCAACAAAGCAGAGGCGCTGGCGCGCGCGTCGGCCCCACTCTTTCCGGACACCGAGTTTTCGGCCCTTGCAACCGAGATCGCGGACGCGGGTTTTGGCCGGTTAGCCAGCGCTGGTCTCGTCTTCAGTTGCGTCGATAGCGATTTGGCTCGTCTGGAAATCGCTTATATTTCCACCAGGTTGCATCTTCCGGTCGTCGACGCCGGGTTAGGGACGCCGAATTACGCGCACGGCCGCGTTTCCTGGTTTCCGGGCAAATGCGGCGCCTGCTTCGGCTGCAAACTGACGCCGCGCAGAAGACGGGAATTGCTCACCAATTGGGATGCGACGGCGCGCTCCTGCAGCGATGCGGCGGAGGAAGACCAGCGATCCAGCACGCCGACGATGGCCGCGATCATCGGGTCGGCGCAGGTGGAACTGGGGCTTCGCTGGCGGATCGAAAACCAAATGGAGTCCGTGACATTCGAAATCTCGCTGGACGGCCCTCCGCGCTGCGATTTCTTTCGGACGCCCGTTTCCCCAGCTTGTCCCTTTCACGAAAGCTCCGGGGATGTGTTGGTCAGTCCAACTGCTGATTGCACCCTCGGAGGATTGTTGGATTCGGTGAAGGCTCCCGCCGGCGCCGAGCCCTTTCTGGTTCTAGACTGGCCTATCTGCTGCCGTTCCCGCTGCTCGGACTGCGCCTTCGAATGGGCTCCCTTCGAGCGCGCGGCAGTGTTGCGGAGGCGGGCGGTTTGTCCCTCTTGTGGTTCTCGGAGTATTCTGGAACAGGAATCGATCCGCGTGATTGGGCGAAATTCTCCGTGGGCGAAGGCGACTCCGGCAGCCTTAGGCTTGCCGGCGGATCATCGCTACACCGTTCGGTTTCATCGCGAAGGCTAATGAAGACGCGGACCATCACCACGCTGCTCGCCGGCTGCTTTCTGCTGATCTTGCTCCAATTGGTCGGAGGTTTGGTCAATTGGATCGTGGCCGTGGTTTGCGGTTGCCTGGTTTCCCTTCTGGCATTCGGCATCTTCCGCTTCTTTGAGGTCGAGTTCGAGAGTCCCTGGGTGATTCCCGTGGTACCGGTGGCATCCAGTGTAATTGCGATCGCAATCGATTATTTTGCCGCTGTGAATGGCCAGGATGTAGCCCTTTGGTTCGCTCCCTTGGCAGCTGCGGGGACGGCCGGAATTGCGGTCGCCGTCTCGCGCCGGAGTTCGCGCCGCTGCGGGCTCTGCAACCGCCGGATCGGGGGTGGCGTGGCGTTCAATTGCCCGCGCTGCGGCCTGCTGGTCTGTGAGCACAACTGCTGGGCGTTCGAACAATGCCGCTGCCGGCTGTGCGAACAAAATCGCGTACCGGTGTTTTCGCCGGATGGCCGTTGGTGGGACCGCAACTTCGGACCGCGGAGCGCGCACGGCCGCTGCCAGATTTGCCAGGGAACCGCCGAGGAAACCGATCTCCGGGTGTGCGGAAAATGCGGCCGCCCGCAGTGCCGCGAGTGCTGGGATTTTGCTAATGGCCAGTGCAGCCGCTGCCGTTGGATTGTCGACGATCTGCCCGAGCAACTCCGCCCATTCATGGCGGGCGCGCCCGAGCCGGAACGGCCGCGTCACTATCAGACTTGAAGGTGCCCTATGCCCAAATACCAGATCTACTTCGACACTATCAACGGAGAGACCAAATACAACGTCGATATCGATGACGAGGAGGTTCTGCATGTCGTCCTGGACGAGATTTTGTACGATCTCCGCGAGCGCGGCGATCTGCTGCAGGGCGACGGTGAACCGCAAGTAGTCTGGAACGGACAATCGTTGGACTTCATAACCCCGTTGCCACAGCAAGGCGTCCGGCCTAACGACGTGCTGCGCGTTTCCACCGTGGCCACCAACGGATGAGCGCCGGTGTTCGGGCGCGCCGCCTGGACAACGAATGGGCCTACCTGGCGCGGCTGGTGGTGCACAATCCCGGCGTGCTGGAGGCGGTGAGGCGGGAGAAGCAGCCGGATGCGGAAGTGTTCCACGTGGCTTTGAATCGGACTTCGGCGCTGAGTTTGGGGCGTCCGACGGTTGTTCTCGCATCCCACCAGGTCGTGTTCCGTTACCCGGAATACTACCCGAGCGTCCCGATTGAAGCGTTTCTGGCCACTCCGGTTTTTCATCCGAACGTCCATCCCGAGACTGGCTTCGTGTGCCTGTGGAGCCGCCACTCGCCGGGCGACACGATTCTCGAGGCTGTGCGGCAGCTCCAACGCGTGATCACCTGGGAGCTGAAGAACAGCGATGCCGAGCATGTGATGCAGCGGGACGCACTGAGTTGGGTTCCGGACGTCGCGTTGCCGCTCGCCTACCAGCCCGTGCGTGTTCCCGTGGAGCTGCAACTCGAACGCACTTATGCCGCGAAGCCAGCAGGCCGCCACAGGCTCATTCCGTGAGACCGCAGAAGCTCTATCGCGGCATAGACAGGAATTCGTTGATGGCCGCGATTATGCCTGGCTTGCCCAACTGGTCTCCATAGCCGGTGAGCAAAACGTGCTCGCCGGAGCGGAGCAGCAGCGCCGCGGCATACGAACGGCGCGCGTGAACTTCCACTGCCCGAACCACGTCATCGAGCGGAATAATGCGTGGCGCGCTGGAGATGAAAAACTGCGCATGCTGCAGCCGAACCGTGCGATCCTGCATGGACAACTCCACGAGAGTTCGCGAAGTCAGTGCTTTCAATCCGAAGAACAGAAACGGCAGCGCCAGAACGCAGCCGGCGAAACGCATCGCCGTACGCACGTTCATGCTCCACATAAACAGATACAACCCGACCGCGATGACCAGCGCCGCTGCCAGAAAAGCGATGGCGAACGGCCAATAGGGCGGCTCGTAGAGGACCAGATGCCCGGGCGACTGCTCGATCACGCGAATGGTGGAGGCTTGTGTCACTCAGTTCATCTTGGCCGCTGGAGCTGCTGGCGGGAGCGGCTCCGGCACGATGCCCAGACTTTCCAGGACCGGCCGCACTGGCGCAAGGGAAATGACCAGCAGACCTCCATCGTCAATGCTCTCGCGCAGGTAAACGCTGGCTCCGCAAAGCCAGATATTCAACTTGTCGTAGGTGACGTTGGCAATCGATCCCGCATCCAGCAAAGGCATGTAGAAGGGGAAACTCCGGTAGGCCGGCTCTTGGATGGTTGGCAGTAGCAGCTGGGTTCCACGCTTTACCAAAACGTCTCCGGAGTCTCGGGTCAGGACCTCGAGTACAGCTCCGGTGCCATACACGGTGGCACGCGCCCGCTCCCGGACCTCGCCCGGCGTGGAAATCCGAAACGTCGGGAACACGGCCTCTTGCGGCGGGTGACCCGGCTCCAGGTTTTCGAAATCCTGCTTGGTCCACAGGGCGGGGGGACGCCGTGCCGGCCACACCCCCAAGCCCGGACGCGGCATCCACTCACGGCCATTCGGCGAAAGCAACGCTCCGGCGGCAGCGTTCTTCGAAGGAATGATATGAACGAACATCTCGGAAGAAAGCCCTTGCGCAGCGAAGGCGCGGGAGAGGCTCACCATCGTCTGGAGGGAGGCTTTCCGCTCGGGATCGGGCACAGGGTATCCGGAGACAGGGAAGAGAACGGCTGACGCCGGCTCAGGGCAAGGAAGAAGACGGGCCGCTGGTATCGTCACCGGCCGTGCGGGATTCATCGCCGCACCCCGGGCTCGGCCTGGGCCGCGCTTTGCCGCATTGCCGCCACTAACTCGATCAAAGTCTCATCCAGATCCTGCTTGGCAGCCAGTACGACACCGTAGTCCCCCGGGCTCTCGTGCAAGTAAACGTCAAAAAGATCAAAAGCGGCCTTGATATCTTCCTCTTTCATCTGAAAGAAGTTTGCCGTTCCGAGCAGCGGCAGGATGTAGGGGAGGAATTCGGTTTGAGCACTCTTCTTCATGTCGGCTCCAAAGACCAGCTTGCTCTTTTTGAGAAATTCGTCCTGCATCGAACAGGCTCCGGCAAGCAGACCATGCACGTCGAAGGTCTTGAACAGCTGGTGATCGCGATAGCGCTCGGGAATCGTCAGGTCCGGCGGTTTCGCCTTCGGATCGGGCTTCCGGTACAGGATCGTCATTCCTCCCAGGCCTTGAAACAACTCGCGCTGCGGCATGTCCGATTTGGAGAGGAACCAGTAGGCGTAATCGGACGTGTACTTACTGATGTCGAGCTTGCGTTTCTCCTCGATCGCGGCCATGATCTCCTGCTCCGAAGGCATGTCCGGGATGTCCGTGCCGGGCCGATGTCCTAACCCCATCAGGGGCATGAACTGCTGAGCATGATGGATAAATTCATCGTGTACCGACACAGCCGTTTGGTATTGCAAGTAAACCCACGGCTCGGCTTCGAGATCCTTCTTGAGCCGTGCGCCAAACCTCGTGGTGAACTCCATCAGCCAGGCTTTTTCGGATTGCGGCAAAGGAAACGCTGTTGCGGGCATCCAATAGAGGAAGCATTTGGTCATGCTTTCCGCACGACGCCAGGGCAGTAGTTCCTTCGAGCGGTCCGCGGAAGCCAACCTCGACTTCCGTGCGGCGCCCTCCGATGCGATCGGGTCCATAAGTGGTTAGCTCCTCATCCGAACGGGGTGAGCACGCGAACGTCGGGCAACGCGTTCGCTCCCGCGGCCGCACGCACCTCGCCGCCGCCGGCCTTGCCTTCTACGCCAAATATCTTGCCCAGGAAGCCCTGCACCTTCGCGGACAAGCCATCGCTTTTGGCATGCAGCCCGTTGGCTTGAATGCCAAGTGTGTTCACACCGAAGTTTATGCCCAAGACGAACTGCGCGAGCATGCCGATGATCTGCATTTGCACGCCAATGTTGGCTTGCGTAGCACCGATGTTCTGCTGTTGCAGGAGAATATTCTCCAGGTCGAACAGCTTGTTTTCGTAATGCGCTGTCGCGTCGTTGCTGTCCTGCTGGCCAACAAAGGTCTCCGTTTTGGAGGTCATAAAGATTTCAGTGACCGCTCCGACGAACAGCATCAGCGTAGTGTTGATCACCATCAGCGTGTACGTGCCAATCAGAGTTTCCGTTGTATTTCCGACGACGGTGAAGTCTTCATTGCCTCCGACCGTGTAGGTTTCGTTGGAGCCAATGAACGTAACAATATTGGAGTCGATGGTCTGGAAGCGGTCGCCGTGCACCAGTTTGCCATCGACCCCGCTGCCTCCCGCCAGACCGCCCGTGCTGGCAATCGTTCCGTACGACAGGGACCCACCGGAGGGAAGAGTCTTGTCGCTGCCCGGGTCCGCGACCCGCAGCGGAGTCTTCACGGCATTGTCAAATACTGGCATAGATCACCCAACCTCTCTGGAAAAGAAAGCGCTTTTCAAGTGAATTCGTCCGCCGGCGTTGATCACGATGTCTCCGTCGGAGTGTAATGTCAATGTCGCGCGACCGTTCTCATCGCTGCTCTCGACCATCGAGATCTTCAGATGCGTCGGTGTAGCGATGCTGATGGCCTCTTTACCCTGCTTATCCACCATCTGGATGCGGTGGCCGCTCTTGGTAACGATGCGCTTCACGTCGTTGCTCGAATACTCGCCGCCCCAGTAATCCTCCGTCGGAGGCTTGTCCGTGGCGTTCCAGAGGCAGCCGAGTACAATGGGCCGTTCCGGGTCTGCATCTTCGAAAGCCACGACTACCTCGTCGCCAACCTCCGGCATGAAGTAGATTCCACGCTGGCTGCCCGTATGCGGCATCATCATCCGTGCCCAAAAGGCCTGACCCTGATCCTGCCAATAATACTGAAGTTTGATGCGGCCCAGCTTGTCCGGGTCGTTGTTGTCCACTACACGCCCAATAACGACGCCTTCCCAGTGATTGCTCTTGGGCCGGGTAGGATCCCGGTACACCGACGAAGCGGTGCACGAGAACTGGTTGCTGTAGCCGTTCGGCGTCCAGCGATGTTCCACCTTCGTGACCCCGTAAGAGCCCTCGGCATTCGTAAGACCTTGGACGGTGACCTGCTTGCCCGCCGCCACGGTTGGATCGAGAGACACGCCATGCGCAAGAACCCCGGTCTCGAGCGCTCGGTCCGACTCCTTCTCCAGAAGCGTATTGTAATAGGTTTGCTGTGTGATCTGTCTGCGATCCATGATGTAGCCGGGCTTGTGGATCGCCTGGGACTGGTCTTTCACCTTGCCGACCATCGGCGCAGCACCGCTCAAGTACTCAGGGCCGCCTTTGACGTTCGTGTAGACTTTGCTGAGGCCTTCCAGGGGGTTGTAGTGAGCGCCATCGAACGCAGGCGACCGAAGCTTACCACGCAACCGGAAACTCACGAGCTGGTCTTCGGCCCTCCATTGCAGCGTGGGACCGTCGTCAAACTTATCCTTGACTTCCAGAGCTTCTCCATCCTGCGCATTGGGAAGTACGAAAGTGAGCAGATCGTCGACCGTTCGAATTAGGAATCGAAAGTCCGTTTCTCCCCACTGCACTGCCGGAAGAGGGAGCTGCGCCCCGGAAGGAAACTTAGTCATGTTGAGATTCAGCTTCAGTCCAGCCGTGTCTGTGGTCTGCTTGGCGATATTGTCGATTTTGTTGTCGCCATAATCGTAGTACTTCTGCCGCGGGGCGACATCCATGTGGTAGCTCTTGCTGACTCCTGTCAGCCGCGCGGTGTAGCTGCCAAAGATCTCGTACTCCAGTTCCACGTCGAGCAGGAATCCACTGAACAGATACGTCTGCGATCCGTCGTCGCCCACGGCGATCACCTGGAGATCTTTGCCGAGAGAGTTCTCAATGGGGAAGCGCTGGTCCTCGGTTTGCCGGCACACGATCAACGCCGTCCAGTGCTGGTTAATTTCCTGGATAACGTCCACTTGCTCGAGAACGACCCCTGGGCTGAAGTCGGTAATTGCCTGCCCGTCGATATTCACTAGCATGTACGCGGTTGCCATTGTCAGCTCCTCCTAGCGTTCGATCCTCTGGGCGCACCAGAGGGCACACAACTCCCCCGTAACCCTGAAAACCGCTCTGTCTGGCCAAAATAACTTATTGCAGGCGGAAGTTTTGAATTTGAACTTCCTTATTTCCTAAGAACCCGAACTTGCCCTCCGAGTATTCGCCCGGGGCGCCTTTGATTTCGTCAATCACCGTACCGCCAATCCTGACCGTGATGGAGTCCGAACGCCAGTCGATCTGAACGCGATAATACGCACTCTTGGCAACCGGCTTCTGGGGGTGGTTCTCCTTCAAATCGCCGATCCTCTTGATGGTCAGATTCTTGTCGCTTAACTCGAAACGCAGATAGTCCTGTGGGCTCCGGTAGTTGGTAGCCCAGATGATCTTGTGAGACTTCACGAAGCCGCCGGACTCGGTGAGCAGCGCGTCGAACTGGATCACTGCCGGACCCGGCCGCGCCACGCCGAGGAACTCGTCGCCATGGTGGATATACCAGCCCTGAGAATCCAAACTCCAAGCCCCCTTGGACCACAAGGTCTCCATGGGGTTGGCCGGAGCGACGGGCGCCTTGACGTTGGCAGTCAGTTTGAAGTCGACATTGGTCGTCTCGTCCGCCCTTACCGGCACACGGAAGCCCCCTGGGGCGTACCCGTTCGCGCGGGCGATGAATTCGTAGTTTCCTTCCGGCAGGTTCAGCACGGTGCCGGGAACCGGCTGCTCGGCAGTGTCGCCGACCTTGCGGTAAGTGATTAACGCATCGGAAGGATCCTTCTGGATCTGAACCGTGCCGGGAGCACGCTTCAAGCTGATCTCGACCGTCCGAGTCTCGTTCGAGGCGATCGTCACCGAAGCCGAGCCGCTCACATATTTCTTCAGCCGCACTTCCACTTTGTGCTGTCCCGGTGCAACGCTGGGGATGAGCACGGAGCCGTCCGCGCCCACGGTGTCACCGGCCTTCCCATCCAGAAAAATCTGGGCGCCCTGCAGGCTCCGAATCAGAATCGCGCCCACCATGGGCTTGGCGCGCAGGTTAAACGCGATCGTGGCCGACTGGCCTTTGGCAATCGTGACCGGCTTGGGCGCTTCGGATTCGTAGCCGTCTTTGGCCACCTCTACCGTGTATCCGCGGGCGCGCAAGTGGGCGAAGCTTGCCTGCCTGTTTTGCGTGGTCTTGCTCGTATATTCCTTGCCGTTCAGCAGCAGAATCACGTTGGCGTTGTCTTCGTTGGTTTGGACGACAAGCTGTCCTTCGTTGGGATCCGCTTCCAACTGTACCGTGACGGTGCGGCCCGGGCCTGCGTCGATGGTCCTCTTCTTGCCGTCGGCCATTGCCAGTTCGTTGCTGTTGGCCGTGAGCGCAGGCAGATCCAAGCCATCTGGGCCAAGGTTCCCGGCCGGCTGACCGTTCAGCTGCACCGGTGCTGGCGCTGCGCTTGCTCCGTACACTTTCGCCTTCTCGCCGAAGTCGCTCACGATCAGCGGCGTCATTTCCTTGGCTTTCAGCTCAGAAATCACTGGAAGGCCATTGGCGTCCACGTGCACGTTGAACGAGGTGCTGGACCGGCCCAGCGCCACGCGGACGGTGTGATCGCCGACGGCCAGCTGGTGCTCGAATTGTCCGTCCTTGATCTCGGCGGGGGCATCGGAGTCCACCACAACCTGGCCGTTGCCGAGAATGCGGAGCGTGGGTAGCTCTGGAACCAAGGCGACGTTGACTGGAACCGTCGCGGTCCCGCCAATCCCGATCTTCTGCTGGAACGTCTGATATCCGGCGCGCCGGATTTCCAGATCGTAATTACCCGCAGGGCGCTTAATCGTGACTGGGCCGTTCACGGCGCCGCCCTCCGGGCTGCCATTGATGTAAACGGCCGCGCCCGCCGGCGAGATGTTGATCGTCACCGAACCTTCGGTTTGGACGGGAGCAGCTGGGGCGGACTTATGCGTCTTGATCGCGACCACGGCGGCGCCCGCGAGCAGCAAGACTCCGGCCACGCTGCCGAGCGCGATCCAGAGGGCTTTGTTCGAGCCGGGTTGCTTCGGCGGTTTCGGTGTCTTAGGAGGCTTTATAGCAGCGGACCGTGGCGGCGGTTGAGGACCGGGCTCCGCGGGCTCCTCCATATAGGCCGTCATTTCGCCGGAATCACCAGCGGCTGCGGCGGCCTGCGCGCGCATCTCTTCTTCGGAGAGCACCTTGGTCGGCTCCAGCACATCGGCGGAGGTCTGCAGACGGCGCCGGGCCGGCTGCACGACGGTGCGAAACTCCTCGTCGCCGGCATACTGGGTCATGAACCGGTCCAGTTGATCGGCGTACTGGGTGCGCTGTTCCTGGTCCAGCCCCGGAGCGTTATCCACGGCGCGCACCAGACGCCGGGCTTGTTCGAGATCGCGGCGGCGCAGCTCCTGGCTGGACTTGCCCAGCGACGTTCGGGCCTGGATCAATCGTGGTTCGTTGGGGTAGTTGGCCAGAGCCTGGCCGATCACCTCCAGCGCGCGATGCGCATCACCGGCCGCCTGCAGACGGCGCGCCTCACCCAGCGCACGGTCGATGGTCTCTACTTTGCGCTGATCGGCCACCAGCCGCAGCAGGCCGGTGGCGAGGCCTTGATTGGGCTCCAGCTCCAGCGCCTGGTTCAGAAGTTTTTCGGCGGACTGGGCATCGCTTTCGACCAACTGCCGGCCCCGTTCCACCAGCGTTTCCACCAGCAGGGCGCGGATCTGATGATCATTCGCGTCCAGCTCGTGCGCTCTCCGGAGGTGCTCAATGCCTTCGTCGAACTCGCCGGCTTTGCAGGCATCCTGTGCCAGGCTCAACAGCCGCTGCGCCTCGGCGCGCCGCTCCTGGCCGGTCTGGGCCAGCCGCTCGAGTTCCTCCAGCTCCCGGTCGCCCGGAAACTCTTGCTCGGCCATGCGCACCAGTTCGCCGGCTCGCGCAAAATCCGACGCTTCGAGTTGCTGGTCGATCTGCTCCACCCAGCGCGCCTTGGCCTCCTGCCGCCGCGCCTGCTCGTGACGCTTATTCAGCCGGTCGATCTCGATGTTGAGTCCCGGATAGCGCGGGTAGATGGTCTGCAGAATGCCCCACTGCGCCAGGCCTTCGTTGAACTGGCCGCGTTCCTCGCAGCCGCGCGCCCGCGCCACGATGGTGTTGACCATGTCCCGCTTGTCGCGTGCATTCTGCAGCGCCCGCTCGAAGTGGGCTTCACCCGGATTATTCCGCACGGCCTCTTCCAGGATGCCGACCCGGCGGTCAAGATCCGGCTCCGCTTCCACGTTCCGGTCGATCTCCGCAATGCGCGCCGACATCGCCTGGCGCTGCTTTTCCTCGACGTCGAACTTGAGCGCCTGGAAGAGCGTGTCGCCGGGGAATTTGGCCAGATACTCATTGCAAACGGCCAGCGCTTGCGGAAATCTCTGATCATCGAGCAGGCGCTTGGCCTCGGCGCGGGCGGATTTGACGGATTCGTATTCGGAGCGGACCTTATCATAGAGCCGCTGGTAGGTGCCCGTGCGGGCCGGTTCCTGCGTGGTCTTGTCGAGTTCCAGCAGGCGCTCCAGCTTGCTCACCGCCGAGCTGATGTCTCCATTCCGCTCGGCCTCTACGGCGGCGCGGTACAATCCGTCTTTTTCCAGGCGGAGCCGCTGCTGGCTCTGCTCCATCCGTTCCACTTCCGAGAGCAGCTGCGTTGCCCTGGGTTCTCGCGGGCGCAGTTCCAGAACCCGGCGCAGCGCCTCCCGAGCCGGTCCAAAAGCGCGGTTGTCCAGGTGATTTCGGGCGATCTCAAACCAGCCCTCGATGTCCTGGTCAATCCGGCGCGTATCTACCCGGGCTTTCAGCGCCAGCGCCTCGGTGTTCTTGGGATCGATCTGCAGAGCTTCGTCGATCTTCTGCAGGGCGATCTGGTATTCCTGCTCGTCGAGCCGGATGCGCGCCGTTTCGATGAGCTGCGTCACGCGCCGCTCGGTGCGCGCGTGATCGATCTGCTCGCGCAACTCGGCAATGTCTTTCTCCAGATGCCCCTCGGCTTCCAGTTCCGCGACAATCTCGCTGGCGTATTCGTAGTCGCCCTTGTCGTAGGCCTCGTGGGCCCGCTGCAGGCGGGGCCGGATGCGAGCCGGATTAAACAGGTCAATCGGCTCATTGTGCAGCGCCTTTTGCAGAACCTCGCCGAACTCCCGCGCGGAGCGATAGCGGTGCGCCGGGCTCTTAGCCATCGCTTTGTGGATCGCCTGGCTCAGGGCGACGGGCACCGAGGGGTTCAACTCATGAACGGCCGGCGGCGAGTAGTGCAGAATCGCATCCACCACCTCTTCTTCCGAGGAGCGCTCAAACGGCCGGCGGCGCGTGAGCGCCTCGTAGCATACGATTCCCAGCGAGAAAATATCTGAAGCCGGCCCGAGCGGCCGCATAGCGATTTGCTCGGGCGACATATATAACAACGTGCCCTTCCGGCCCACGGTTTGGCTGGTGTCCAGGCGATGCGCGACGCCGAAGTCGATGATTTTCACCGAGTCGTCGTCCATCACGAAGATGTTGCTGGGCTTCAGATCGCGGTGCACCAGGCCGCGTTCGTGAGCGGCGAACAGCCCGCGGCAGGTCTGACAAAAAATATCGACGCAGCGCTCCACGGTCAGGCGCGTGCTGGAATCCCGAATCAGTTTGTCCAAAGTGGTGCCGGGGAGCAGCGGCATCACCAGATAGGGTTTGGGCCCGATCTCGTCTTCCAACTGGCCGACGTCGAAGATCTCGACAATGTTGGGGTGGATGAGCGAAGCCAGGTCCTCGCACTCCTTCTGGAACAGCTTGAGCGAGTTGGCGTCCGGAAGGTCGAGCAGGGTCTTCAGGGCAACAGCCCGTTTCATGACCTTGTCGTGCGCCCGGTAGACGACGCCCATGCCGCCTCGTGCGATGACCTCTTTTACTTCGTAGCGGCTCTTAACACCTCGCAGCGACAACGCCATTGCAGTTAATCCTGGACCTCTATCAGCATATGCTGAAACGGACCGTGAAATAAACTACCTCCGGTCTAGAGCCGCGCCAGCCGGCCGGACAGCTTCGCCGGTTCGACGCAGATCTTTCTGGTGTCCAACTATGATGTGCGCCCCAGCCTGCGAACGTTACAAGATCTTGCTGGAAACAAAAGAAAAAACAGCCTGGGCGGAGACGAGACGCGGAGCCCGCCGTACTGCATCCTAAGGCCCCGGGATTGGTACGCCCGTACCGAGAGAGCCGATTTAGTGGTGGTAAAGGAGTAGTGGGCCTAAGGCAAGTTTTTGGGACGCCCTGGAGGAATCAAGCGCGCGCCAGCGACCGCAAGATCGCCGCGGGGACTTTCGTAAGCGACGCCACTTCCTGGACCGAGCCGTTCCGGATCGCCTCCCGGGGCATTCCGAAGACGACGCAGGAGGCTTCGTCCTGAGCGATAGTGTAGGCGCCGGCCGCTCGCATTTTTAGCATTCCTTCGGCGCCGTCCGACCCCATGCCCGTCAATATCACGCCAATGGCATCGGACTTGGCTACTTCGGCCACGGAACTGAACAACACGTCCACCGAGGGCCGCTGATAGCAGACCCTGGGGCCGGTCTTTACGGCCACCGAGTAGCCGCGCGGTGTGGGCCGGAGAAACATGTGGAAGTTGCCAGGAGCCACCAATGCCCGGCCTGGTTGAACGACGTCCCCGTCGACAGCTTCTTTTACCTCGATGCGGCAGAGCTGGTTGAGGCGGTTCGCGAAGGCCTGGGAGAATCCCGCGGGAATGTGCTGGGTGACCACGATGCCGGGGACGGTCGCGGGCATTTCCTGAAGGACGGACGCGATCGCCTCGGTCCCGCCCGTGGAAGCTCCAATCGCAATGATCGTGGATTGCCGGAGCGCCGAGAGAAGGACGGCAGATGGCGGTGCAGGGGCTGCGGGACTGGGAACCGGACTCGATTTCCGGACTCGGGCCGCTGCCGCGGCTCGGACCTTGTCGGCCAGTGTGCGGGAAAGCTCGCCGACCGAATAAGGGCCGCCAGGCTTGCACATCACATCCACGGCGCCGTTCGCCAGGGCTTCAATGGCGGCTCGGCTCGAGGACTGGCCGAGGGAGCTGATCACGATCACAGGCAGAGGATGGTGCTGCATGACTTTCTTTAAGAAGGTCAAGCCATCCATGCGCGGCATCTCGATGTCCAGCGTCAGCACATCCGGCACCAACGCCAGGATCTTATCGCGTGCGACGTAAGGATCGGGCGCGGTTCCCACCACTTCGATATCCGCTTCATGCGCCAGTGAATCCGACAGAACCTTGCGCACGATGGCGGAATCGTCCACCACCAGCACGCGGATTTTCCCCGCTTCGTTCACAGGGCACCGTCCCACTGAAACCGGAGACGCAAGAAGCCGGCGCCCAAACTGAATAGCTGTTCGGCCATTGCGGACGCTGGCGGGTCAATAGCCGCCGCGTCGACCGCGGCCAGAACCTCAGGCGCACCGAGATGGAGTACGTCGGTATTCTCCAGCCGGCTCAGCACGGCCCCGCAGATCATGTTGGCCAGCTCTTTGACCACAGCCTCCTGCTCGGCGGCGGGTGGCGGCGGCTCGCTGTCCATTCCCAGAAAATTCGCGGTCATCTCCACGGTTGCCTCCGGCGACGCACTCAGCGTGAGAGCACCGGTCGCGTGGCCCCAGAAGCCAACGCGGACCTGCTTTGCGAACGCATCTTCGGGTGGGAGCGCCGGTGGGTCCAGCATCGCGAAGAACATGGTGGACAGCACCTCATCGGCCGCGTCGGCCAGCAATTTGTTGAGTTCCAGCTCAGGCACTCGCGCCTCCTAAGACCCGTTCCAGTTCTTCACGCAGAACTTCGGGCGCGAACGGTTTTGTAATGTAGCCCTTAGCGCCGAGCATCCGCATCTGGTTCACGCGGATGGCAGTAGCATCGGTGCTGACTACCACGACGGGAATCCCGATCTTGCGCTCATCGATCAGGCGGAGCAGTTCTTCGCCGTTCATCTTGGGCATATTGATGTCCGTCAGAATGACGTCCACCCATTCCCGGGATAGAATCTCCAGGGCTTCCTCGCCGTCCGAGGCTTGGAAGTAAGCTCCAACGTCAAATCCGGACGTGTCCATCACGCGGCGGATGAACGTCCGCATGACCGGGGAATCATCGACGATCAAAACGCGGAACGCCATTACCGTACTCCCTTCGCTGAAGGCAGCATCTCGCGTTCGGGCTCGCCGGGAGTGCGCCAATAGATCTTCCCTGTCCCCACTTCCAGCCGCACCGTACGGGCCAGATTGCCTCCAACCGTCTCGCCGTGCACGACCACGCCGGCCTTCCAGAGGATTTTTCGAGCGGCCAGGTGATTCCGCTTGCCGATGTTGAAATCCTCGCTGGTATTGACAATTTGCGCGCCTCCCAGCAGGTAGACCGACAGCCGGCGCTTGTCGGCGCCGCACTGATAGGCTTGCTGGAACAGCCGCGGAATCCCGGTATCGGCGAACACCCAGGGGTTGGCTTGCGCTTTGGCCGGGTTCATCGTGGAATCCGGCAACATAAAATGCAGCATACCCCCCACATTCGCCACGCGATCGTGAATGGCGATGGCGATGCACGAACCCAACGCATACGTGATCAGAGACCGGTCCGCATCGTTGGTCACGGCACAATCGGAAATGCCAATTACGTGGGAGGTCATCGGCGCCTCGTTTCCGCTCCCGGCTTCCGGTACACCGCCGGAATGACAAACTCCAGCGAGTGCCGGGCGCCATTCAGGCTTTCGGCATGTCCCACGAACAGGTATCCGCCAGGCTCCAGCCATTCCGATAGCCGCTGCACTACTTTTTCCTGCGTCGGTTTGTCGAAGTAGATCATGACGTTGCGGCAAAAGATCGCCTGGAACTGACGCGGGTGGCTGAAAGGCTCGATCAAATTGATCCTCCGGAACTCCATCAACTGGCGAACCTCCGGTTTAACGCGGTACGCCGGCTCCGATTTCCACATGCCGCGCAGGAAGTATTTCGTCTTGAGCGGGGCCTGGATTTCGTCCAGGCGTGCCTCCGGATAGATGCCGGCATCGGCGGCGGCCAGCGCTCGAGTGGAAATGTCGCTGGCCAGAATGTGAAGGCCGGTCTTCGCTCCCAGGGCTTCGAGCAAGGTGATCGCCAGGCTGTAGGGCTCTTCGCCGGTGGCGGCGGCCGCGCACCAGACGTCAATTCGCTGGCGCCCCTGCCAGCGCGGCGCGATGGTCCTGGCCAGGTAGTCGAAGTGTTTTTGCTCGCGGAAGAAGTGCGTGAAGTTGGTGGACAGCGCGTTGATGAGGTTGATCAGCGACTCCCCGGTCTTGTCGTTGATGACCTGCTCAACGTACCGGTCAAAGGAAGTGATGTTCTGTTTGCGCAGCTCCTTGCCGAGGCGGGCTCTTACGAGCTCTTCCTTGCCGTGCTTCAGGTCGATCCCCGACGTCTGGTAGACCAGGGTCCGGATTTTAGAGAACTGCTGCTCGGTCAGAGTGACCGGCGCGGTGGAGTCAGGCATGTGCTTTCTCTCCCGCCAGACCGTCCATGTCGAGAATCAGACCTACGCGCCCGTCTCCCAAAATCGCGCCTCCGGCGATGCCGGCCACCTGCTTGAACTGCTCCCCAAGGCTCTTGATCACCACTTCCTGCTTGCCGATGAACTCATCCACCATCAGGCAGAAAGTCTTTCCGCTGGTCTCGGCGACGATCAACAGGCCTTCTGAAATCTCGGCGGTCTTGGGCTGGACATTGAACTTGCGATGCAGCCGCACCACGGGCAGCAGCGTGTCGCGTACCAGCACCATTTCCGAACGGCCCTGGACGGTCTTGACCGCCTCCGCGACCGGGCGGAACATCTCGCGCACCGCGAAGATCGGCACGATGTAGCGCTCCTGGCCGACGCCGATCACCAACCCGTCGATGATCGCCAGCGTGAGCGGCAGTTTAATGAAGAATGTCGTGCCCACGCCTTTTTGGGATTGAATATCGATCCGGCCGCGCATCTTCAGAACGTGCTTCCGGACTACGTCCATGCCGACGCCGCGCCCCGAGATATCGGTGACCTGATCGGCGGTGGAGAAGCCCGGCTCAAAGATCAGATTAAAGACTTCGCGGTCGGTCAGTTCGGCGGTTTCGCTCACCAGCCCCTTCTGCCGTGCCTTATGCAGGATCTTCTCCCGATCCAGGCCGCGACCATCGTCGGAAACTTCGATGGTGATGTATCCGGCCTGGTGATAGGCCTTGAGAGCGATCCGCCCCACCGGGTTCTTGCCGGCCTGAATCCGTTCGTCCATGGACTCGATGCCGTGGTCTGCCGAATTGCGCACCATGTGCATGAGCGGGTCGCCCAGATCCTCGACAATCGTACGGTCCAGTTCGGTGTCTTCGCCGGTCACCGCCAGTTCCGCCTGTTTACCGCCCTTGCGGCTCAAGTCGCGCACCAGCCGGGCCATGCGGTTAAAGAGCTGGCCGATCGGAACCATGCGCATGGACATCGCGGTTTTCTGCACTTCGCCGGTGATGCGGCTGAGCTGCATCAGATTGCGCTGCACGCGTGCGTTGATGAGCGTGGCATCGTGCCGCAGCAGGCTCTGCGCGATCACCATCTCGCCGACCATGTCCACCAGGAAATCGAGCTTGGCCGTATCCACCTTGACGGCGCGCGCCTCGGCGGATTGCTTCTTGGCTTCGGCGGGCGCGCCTTCTGCGGTGGCCGGCTCCGGCGTTCCTTTGGGCGCGGCATCGCTATCCATGTGTTCCGCCGGCGCAACTTCCGGTTTGAAAGCTTCGGGCGCGGCGGGGGGAGCGATTGGCGTTTCTTCGGCCGCGGGCTTGGAAGCCCCCAGGGCGCGGACGCGGCCGAGCAGATGGGTGCTATCGGCGGCGCATCCCAGGCTTCCGCTGCGGGCGGCCAACTCGGAATTTTGCAGCTCCGTCTTCAAGTAGTCGGAGGCTGCCAGGACGACGTCGATCACTTCCGGCGTGATGGCGAGCTGTCCGTTGCGCGCCAGATCCAGCGCGGTCTCCACTTCGTGAGCTACGTTCTGAATCGCCGTGAGTTCCAGAAACCCGGCCAGGCCCTTGATGGTGTGAAAGCCGCGAAAGATGGTGTGCACCGCGTCGCGGTTGTTGGGATCCTGCTCGACGGCCAACAGTTGCGTCTCGATGTTGGCGAGATGTTCCCGCGCCTCCATGAAGAAATCGTTCAGCAGTTCCAGGTCGAAGTTCGGCGGCAGCGCGAGCGCGCCTTGGGCTGGCGCGGCGTCTTTCTCGGGCGCCGCGCACTCCCCCTGTGCCTCGCCGCGAGCCTCGCGCTCCAAAGCATCCTGTAGCTGTGCGACGCCGGTCTGCATCGAGGACTCCAGCCCCGCCAGTTCCTCGGGCGGGTTCCCGCGATCCAGGCTGCGCAGCAAATCGGCGGCCAAGGCTGCCACACCGAGCCAGCCGGCCGTCGCAGCCTGCTCACCGATCTTGGTGAGCCCGGCAGCCAGCGCGCCGTTCGGATCCGCGGACTCCCCCGCTTCCTCGCGAAACATCACCGCCATCGCCAGCGCGTCAATTTGCTGGCGTAATGCTTCGGCTACCTGCGTGGTTGGTGCTTGCTCCATTTTCATCTTCTTCCCGGCTACAGCCTTCGAGCTCCGCTAGCCGCGATTTGCGCGCGCGGCCGGCGCGTCCTCGGACACCAGCGACCGAAGGCGCGCCACCGAGACGCGAAGGTTTTCTGCCTGCGCCGTCAGTTCCTCGCCGGCCGCCGCGCTTTCCTCGGTACTGGCGGCTGCCGCTTGTGTTACCTGTTCGATTTCGCGGACTGAGGCCGAAATCAGTTCGATCCCGCGGTTCTGTTCTCGCGCGCCCAGGCTCACCGCTTCGATGAGTCCTTTCACCTGACCCGTGCTGCCGGAAACGGCCCGGATGGCCTCCGTCACCAGGTCCAGCTTGGCGCTACCTTCGCCGGATCGCTGGATCGACTCCTGGATCAGCGACGCGGTGTCCTTGGCGGCTTGTGCGCTCCGCTGCGCCAGGTTGCGGACCTCGTCCGCCACCACTGCAAAGCCCATGCCCGCTTCGCCGGCGCGTGCGGCTTCGACCGCTGCGTTCAAAGCTAGAATGTTGGTCTGGAACGCGATTTCGTCAATCACCTTGATGATTTTGGAGATCTTGCCGCTGGAAGCGTTGATCTCGCTCATCGAGGCGACCATCTGCTCCAGGGTCGCGTTGGAATTGCTTACGCTCCGGTCCACTTCATCCATGAGTTCCGACGCGGTCTTAGCGTTGTCGGCGTTCTTCCGGGTAATGGACGTGATTTCCTCGGTCGTAGCCGAGGTCCGCTGTAGGGAGGCCGCCTGCTCGGACGCGCCCTGTGCCAATACCTGGCTGGCGGAAGACACCTGGGTAGCGGCGCTCGCCACCTGTTCGGCGCCTTCACCGATATCGATCACCGTGTCCCGGAGGAACGCGTTGAGCCTGCCGATCAAGAATGCTGCCAGTACCACCACGGCGGCGAAGCCCAACGCGACTCCCACGCCGAACGACCACAGGCTGTTGGTGATGGCCGCCCGCTGTGCCGTCGTTCTCTGGCCTAACTGCTCCACGACCTTGTCCACCAGGTCCGTCGGCGCGCGATCCTGGCCCTTCACCATACGGTCGGTCTCCTGCTGGTTCCCTCCGTTGGCTTGAGCAAACTTCACCAGCGCCGCGCCATATGCCTTCCCAAGAGCCGCATGTGCTCCGATAAAGTCAGCCAGCGTGGCTTTCGCGCCAGGATCGTTGACCTCGTTTTCCAGGCGCTGGGCGAGGTCGTGCACCGTCCCTTCTTCTTTCCGGAAGCCCTCGGTATACTTCTTGAGCGAATCCGGGTCGTTTCCCCGGATCAGAATGTCTTTCCATTCCTGAACCTGCTTTTTGAACGCCACCTGCATCTGGCGGCTCAGGTCCTGCTGCTGCGTTTCGCGCGTAAACAGTTGGTTGTAGGCCGTTACGATGTGCTCCAGCCGGTAGAAGAGAAACGCAGCCGCGCCTCCGCCGACCATCCAAGACATCGCCGCGATGGTCCAGATCTGAGTGCTGAGTTTCCTACGTTTCGTCTTCATGCTGACTCCGGGATCAAAGAGCCTTGGTGATGCTTTCCAAGCCGTGCAAGTCCTGCGTGCTGAGCGCAGCGTCAATGTCCAGCAGGATGCGCACCCGGCCTTTGGTCTTTGCCATGCCGAGGATATATGGGATCTGCTCGCCGTTTCCGAAATCGGGAGGATCTTCAATGTCGGAGGCGGCCAGCGTCGCTACTTCCGAGACGCCGTCCACCAGAACTCCCAGCAGGATCGGCCCGGCTTCTCCTTTGACCTGAACAACGATGATGCACGTGCGGGAGGTGTATTCCGTCGCCGGCATCCCGAATCGCAGGCGCAGGCAGATCACCGGCGTCACCTTACCGCGCAGGTTGATCACGCCTTTGATGTATTCCGGCGTCTGCGGGACGCTGGTGATGTCCTGCACGCCGATGATTTCGCGCACCTGCATCACGCGGATCCCAAATTCTTCCGGGCCTAGATGAAAGGTCAAATATTTGCCAGCGCGGTCGGCTTTCTGGCCGGCGGTTTCGGCTGCATTGGCGCTGCCTCTGGTCAGTGTGGCTTCCATGGATTCCCCTCCTCAGGGAAATATTCATACCCGTATGCCGCCGCTGGTATTTGCCAGCCGTCCTCACACGGTCTCTCAGTATTCCTCTTCGGCGCACCGGGCGAAAATTCTAACTGGCGGTTCCGCTTTGCCTTAAGCTGTGCTAACATCGATTGTGCCGAAGAGAATTCTGGGTGTAATTCCTGCCCGGTTTGCCTCCTCCCGCTTCCCTGGAAAAGCCCTCGCCCCCATCGCCGGTAAGCCTATGCTGCAGCACGTCTACGAACGGGCGAGCCTTGCGCGCTACCTTTCCAAGGTGATCATCGCGACCGATGACGAACGCATTCAGAAAGCTGCCCGTGCTTTCGGCGCACCGGTCCAACTTACCCGTACCGATCACCAGTCCGGTACCGATCGCGTGGCCGAAGCGGCTTCTTCAGAAGACGCGCCGGTCATCGTGAATATTCAGGGCGATGAGCCGCTCATCGATCCGGCCGCCATCGACGCTGCGGCATTATCTCTGCTGGACGACCCGGATCTTCCCATGGCGACGCTGAAGAAGCGGATCGAAGATCCCCGCGAAGTCGCCGACCCCAACGTCGTCAAAGTGGTCGCCAATCTGGCGGGCGACGCGATTTACTTCTCTCGTTGTCCCATTCCGTACGTGCGCGATGGCAGCGGCGCGCATTATAAACACATTGGTCTTTATGTATACCGGCGTGAATTCCTGCTCGCCTATTCCGGTCTTCCGGTAGGTCCCCTCGAGCGAATGGAGCGGCTGGAACAGTTGCGGGCGCTTGAAAACGGCTACCGCGTCCGCGTGGTCGAAACCGAATACGAATCTCTGGGAGTGGACACGCCCGAGGATCTGGAACGCGTGTCGGCGCTCTTTGAGCCTTCTATGAAATTCAGCTAAGGGGACAGGGCGATGGCGAAGTACATATTCGTGACGGGCGGAGTGGTTTCATCCCTGGGGAAGGGAATTGCGGCGGCCTCCATCGGCTGTCTGCTGGAGAGCCGCGGGCTGCGCGTGACGCTCCAGAAGTTCGATCCGTATTTGAACGTCGATCCCGGCACCATGAGTCCATTCCAGCACGGTGAAGTATTCGTCACCGACGATGGCGCCGAAACGGATCTCGATCTGGGCCATTACGAGCGCTTCACGCACGCCAAGCTGACGCAAAGCAACAATCTCACGAGCGGCCGCATCTACGAGCAGATCATTCACCGCGAGCGCCGCGGCGACTACCTGGGCAAGACCGTGCAGGTGATCCCGCACGTCACAAATGAAATCAAAGCCGCCGCGCGCAAGGTAGCCTCCGACGTGGACGTGGTGATCGTCGAGATCGGCGGCACCGTGGGCGACATCGAATCGCTGCCGTTCCTGGAAGCCATCCGCCAGTTGCGCCACGAGTTGGGCCGCGACAACACCGCGTTCGTCCACGTGACTTTAGTACCCTGGATCGCCGCTGCCCAAGAGCTGAAGACCAAACCAACCCAGCACAGCGTCAAGGAACTGCGCGCCATCGGTATCCAGCCCGACATGCTGCTCTGCCGTTCCGAGCGCACGCTGCCGCCCGAGATGAAAGAGAAGATCGCGCTGTTTTGCGACGTGGATGTCGAAGCGGTGATCACCGCCAGCGACGTGCATTCGGTTTACGAGGTGCCGCTGGTCTTCGCCGAGCAGGCCGTCGACGAAATCCTGTTGCGCCTGCTCCGCCTGGAAGCTCAGCCGCGCGATCTCAGCCGCTGGACCGGTATGCTGGAGCGCATGCAGAACCCCGAAGACCAGGTGGACATCGGCCTGGTGGGCAAATACGTCGAATACGAGGATTCCTACAAAAGCCTCAAGGAAGCGCTGCTGCATGGCGCGCTGGCGCATCGGCTGAAGGTCAACATCCACTGGATCGAGTCGGACAATATGCGCTGGCCTGAGTGCGCGCGCGAGTTGGACCAATTCGACGGAATTCTGGTCCCCGGCGGATTCGGCAAGCGCGGGGTAGAGGGCATGATCCATGCCATCCGCTATGCGCGCGAGTTCAAAGTGCCTTACTTCGGCATCTGCCTGGGAATGCAAACCATGGTGATTGAGTTCGCGCGTAATGTCTGCGGCCTCGAGCATGCCAACTCCACCGAGTTCGATCCCGCCACACCGGATCGCGTTATTTACAAGCTGCGCGAACTAAAAGGAGTGGACGAACTGGGCGGCACGATGCGCCTGGGCGCTTACCAGTGCCTGCTGGCCGATGGCAGCTTTGCCCGCCAGGCTTACGGAACTCCTGAAATCAGCGAGCGGCACCGTCACCGCTACGAATTCAATCGCGAATACGAACAGATTCTCACACGCGGCGGCTTGCGCATCGCCGGACAGACTCCTGATTCCGTGTACGTTGAAATCTGCGAGATCCCTGACCATCCCTGGTTCCTGGGCTGCCAGTTTCATCCCGAATTCAAATCCAAACCGCTCGAGCCGCATCCCCTGTTCTCGGCTTTCATCGGCGCCGCTTATGAGCAGCGCAAGAGCCGCTTGAAGTCCGGGCAGCGCGCCAGATCCGGGCAGCTGACGCACGCCGATTGAGCACCCTTCCTCCTATTGGCCGCGGCCAACCGCTGGTCTTGATCGCCGGCCCTTGTGTGATCGAGAGCGAGGAGCACGTCCGCTTTCTCGCATCCGAGATCCGCAAGATCGCCCCGGCGTTCGTTTTCAAAGCTTCCTTCGACAAAGCCAATCGCAGCAGCCTGTCTTCTTACCGCGGCCCCGGACTAAAGGAAGGTATCCGCATCCTCGCAGGCCTGCGGCGCGAAGGCTATCCGGTGCTCACCGACATTCATGAGCCGGCGCAGGCCGAAACGGCCGCCGAGGGCGCCGATGTGCTCCAGATTCCCGCGTTTCTCTGCCGCCAGACGGACTTACTAATCGCCGCCGGACGCACCGGCCGGGTGGTCAACATCAAGAAAGGGCAGTTCGTCTCGCCCCAGGACATTCGGAACGCGGCCGAGAAAGTCGCTTCCACCGGCAATAACAACATCTGGCTCACCGAACGCGGCTCGTCGTTCGGCTATAACAACCTGGTGGTGGACATGCGCAGCCTGCCGATCATGCGCGCGTTCGGCTGGCCGGTGATCTTCGACGCCACCCATAGCGTCCAGATTCCTGGCGGCCTGGGCCACGCCTCCGGCGGCCAGCCGGAGTTCATCCCGGTGCTTGCCCGAGCGGCCGTCGGGGCGGGCGTCGATGGCGTCTTCCTGGAAGTGCACGAAAATCCCGAGCGGGCCTTGTCGGACGGGCCCAACGCGCTGCGTCTGGACCGGCTGCAGGCACTCTGGGCCAAGCTACAGGCTCTGCACCGGTTATCGGAGTAACCAGCTCCGTAAAAAATTGTATGCTTGCCGGAACTTTCCCGCGAACATAGTGTAATTTGTAATGTAGCTCGATATTTTCTGCTGTCGGAAGAATACTGTTGCGTAAGTTTCCTTACCGGGACCTAAGCGTCGATAAGGGCTTGATTCGGCTGGCTGCGCTTGCTTGCGCCGCGGGCACGATCGCATGTGCGCAGGTCAATGTTCTTACTGGGAACTACGACAACCTTCGCACCGATGCAAACCTGCAAGAGACGATTCTCACTCCGGCCAATGTGAAGTGGACACCCTCCGGCGATTTCGGAAAGCTGGCCACGTTTGCGGTTGACGGGCAGATCTTCACCCAGCCGCTTTACGTTTCGGGCGTCGAAATCGGAGGCACCGCGCACAATGTGGTGTATGTGGCCACCATGCACGATAGCGTTTACGCCATCGACGCGGACAACCCGCAATCTGCAACCCCGCTTTGGCACGTGAATCTTGGTCCTTCAGTGCCAGCGGGTCTATTCAACTTCACCGACATCCTCCCGGAGATCGGCATCCTGAGTACGCCCGTCATCGACGCCTCGGCGCAGGTGATTTATGTGGTGTCCGATACGCTGGCCGTCAGCCCCCCCGGCGAGACCGTTTTCCAGTTGCACGCTCTTTCGCTCACCGACGGTCATGAGATGTTGAATGGCCCCGTGACCATTACCGCTACAGTCCCGGGAACCGGGAGCGGCTCGAGTGGCGGTTCGCTCTCCTTCGATCCTTCGCAACAGTTGCAGCGCCCCGGACTGGCTCTCGTGAACGGTACGGTTTACATCGCCTTCGGATCGCACGGTGATGCCGGCGCCTATCACGGCTGGCTCATGAGCTACGACGCATTGAGCTTGAAGCAAATTGCCGTCTTCAACACTTCGCCGGATGGCGAAGGAGACGCAATCTGGCAATCCGGCCGGGCACCGGCGTTCGACGGCAAGGGCAATCTGTTTGTCATCATCGGCAACGGCGACTACGACGGCATCTCCAATTTCGGCGAATCGGCTCTCCGGCTGTCCACACCGGATCTGAAGCTGCAGGATTGGTATACGCCTCAGGAATGGAGCACTTGGAACATCCGGGATTATGATTTGGGCTCGAGCGGGCCGCTGCTGATCCCCAACTCGGATCTGATGGTCACTGCGGGCAAGGCGGGAATGCTGTATTTGCTCCAGACGAGCTCGCTAGGCCACGTAGGTCCCGACAATACCAACACCGTGCAGGGAGTTCAAATCACGCAATCCAGCGTGTTCACCATGGCGCTGTGGGCTACGCAAAGCAGCCCGATTGTTTATGAGTTTGAAGCTGGCGGCGCATTGAGAGCGTTCCAGATCGCCAACGGGGCCTTCAATGCCGCTGAGCTTTCCGAGTTCGATCCGCCGACTTCCTCGGTGTACGCCGGGCTGGCCGTCTCGTCGAATGGTGTCACCGATGGAACCGGTATCGTGTGGCTCACCACCGGCAATTATGGCATCGCTGGGGCTCCAGGCACACTGCATGCCTTGGATGCATCGAATCTCTCCAACGAGCTCTGGAACAGCGACATGTCCGGCGCGCGCGACACTTTGGGCCGCTTGGCGAAGTTCGCTGCCCCGACGGTGGCCAATGGCCGCGTGTTTGTTCCGACCTTATCAAACACGCTCGTGACTTATGGCCTCTTACCGAACGGCCAGGCGCCAATCGGCGCGGCTCAAATCGCTTCAGTTGTAAACGGGGCCAGCTTCCTATCCACGCCGGTGTCGCCTGGAGAACTGGTTACGATTTACGGCGCGAATCTGGGGCCGGTTGGCGGCAACAACGGCCAGGTGGATCAGGACAATCACGTCACCGCGTCGCTGGCCAACGCGCAAGTCCTTTTTGACAACGTGCCGGCGCCATTGTTATATGCGTCCTCCGGCCAGTTCAACGTCGTTGTACCGTTCGGAGTGGCTGGCCCCACCACGCAGATCCAGGTGCTCTACCAGGGCCAGGTCATGGCATCGACAACCGTTCCGGTTCAAGCGGCATCGCCCGCCTTCTTCGCGCTGAAAGGGATGGGCGGCGGCCAGGGCGCAATCCTGAATCAAGATTGGACGGTGAACACGAGAAACAATCCCGCGCCGCGCGGCTCCTACGTGGTTCTCTATGCCACCGGAGGAGGAGTCACGAATCCCCCTAGCATCGACGGCGCAATCACCGGCGGCCCTCCGTACGCCATGCCGCAATTGCCGGTCTCGGTCTTCATCGGCGACGTCCAGGCCCCCGTGCTGTATGCCGGTGCAGCCCCGGGAATCATCGCCGGCGTTTTGCAAATTGATATCCAGATTCCCCAGTCAGCCAATCCCAGTTTCGCCGATCAGCTGACGCTAAAAATTGGCGACTACGTGAGTCCCACGGCGGTCACCATCGCCATCCAATAACTGAATTTCAGCGCGTAGTTGACCTGCTATGATTGGGAACTCATGAGCGAACAAAAGCAGTTTCGGCCCTTTGTCCCTCAGAACGCTCAGATGGCGGAGTTCACGCTTCGTGCAGTGCTGCTTGGGCTGTTGTTGACCGTGGTGCTGGGAGCCGCCAACGCCTACCTCGGCTTGCGCGCCGGGCAAACGGTTGCGGCCACATACCCGGCCGCGGTGATCAGTATGGCGGTCTTGCGCCTCCGCAAGGGGTCCATTCTCGAAGAAAATATCTCCCGCACGGCAGGAACCATTGGAGAGTCCGTTGCCGCGGGCGCGGTGTTTACGCTGCCGGCCTTCTATCTGGCACACGTCTGGGCGCCTCCTCAGATTCCGAAAGGGCTGGGCTTTTGGGCCAGCATGGGCGCGCTTGCGGCCGATCCGAGTTATTGGAAATCGACGTCGCTGATGGTAGTGGGCGGGGTACTCGGCGTGCTTTTCGTTTCTCTCATCCGGCGTGTGATGGTGGAGGACCCCGAGCTGCCGTTTCCCGAATCTGTCGCCGCGGGCGAGATTCACAAAGCGGGGCGGCACGGCGCGACTGCCGCGAAATACCTCTTCTACAACATCGCCTTTGGAGCGGCTGTTTATCTGGCTGGAGTCTTCAACGTGTTCGCGCCGGATCACGACTTTTTCTTTGGCGTCGGCCAACTGGGTAAGAGCACGCTTCGGCTCGGTCCTGCCGGCAGCCCGCAGGTGCTGGGTGCCGGCGGCATCTCTACGGTCGCCGCTCCCACCGTGAGTCCCGCGTTCATCGGAGTCGGGTACATCATCGGCCCGGAGCTCGCCGCGCTCAACTTTTCGGGCAGCGTGGTGGTCTGGGGCATGCTCATTCCTCTGTTGATCTTTTTCCTAGGCCCGCAGCTGCAATCGTACCTGCCTGCCGGAGCCTCTAACCAAGACTGGCTGGGGTTGGCCAATGGGGTGTGGCGCTACATCGTGCGCCCCGTGGCGGTGGGCAGCATGATGGTGGGAACGTGCTATACGCTGTTCCGCATGCGGAAGAATCTGCTGGCCGGGCTTGGCAAGGCTCTCAGAGAACTAAAGGGCGGCGCGCCGGATCTGAAGTCGCTCCAGCGCACGGAGCGCTATATGAGCTCGAAGACCGTATTCTCTCTGATCGGCTGCACGTTCCTCCTAATGTGCGTCTTGTACATTTACCTTTCCGGTCTGGTGACCGGTGGCATCGCCGCAGCCCTGGTGATGTTGATCGTCGGATTTTTCTTCGCGACCGTCTCGGGTTACCTGGTCGGAGTGATCGGATCTTCCAACAATCCAATCTCGGGTCTGACGCTCTCAACACTCGTGATTGCGGCCTTGCTCATGGTCTTCCTGGGCGTCTCGGGCACGAGCGGGGTGATCGCCGTCCTCGGTGTTGCGGCCGTGGTTTGCGTATCGTCGGCGGTTGCCGGCGAGCTCCTGCAGGATTTCAAAGTCGGCTACATACTCGGGGGCACCCCGCGGAGTATTCAGATTACGGAATTAATCGCGGTTGTAGTGGCCAGCGTAGTGATGTATTTCCCGCTGATGATTCTTTATTACGGCAACATCAATCGGGGCGGAACGGGCTTCGGAGACACGGCGCTCTCGGCGCCGCAGGCTGGACTCATGGCCTCGTTGGCGCAGGGCATCGTGGGCGGCGACATGGCGTGGCCGCTGGTGGTGACCGGCATTCTGCTTGGTTTCGCCATGATTCTGTTCAAGGTCCGCAGCCCCATGCTGGTGGCGATCGGCATGTACCTTCCGATCCAGATCACCTCCGCCATTTTCGTTGGCGGCGTGATTCGCTGGTTCACCGATTCACACGCGCGCCGCACGGGGCTCAATGAAGCGCAGCGGGCACGGGTGGAGAACGTCGGTGTGTTGGTCGCCTCGGGCTTAATCGCGGGAGAGGCACTGGCCGGACTGGTCAAGGCACTCTATGATTTCCAGGACAAGAGCTTGCCGGTTATTTTCGCCGTTCCGTCGTACTGGACCGGTATCGCCGTGATGGCGTTAATTGCCCTGGTTCTGATCCGCATCCCGCTTGCCAACGCGGGCAGCCCCGACGAGCCCGCGCCTCCCGTAGCGATGATGTAAGCGCCGGCACGAACCGCGCTGCAACCCACTCCCACGGTCCATCGTCTGAATTGCAGGGAAGAAGGATCGGCCGCTGGCGCCCGTTGTTTTCGCGCATCGGCGGCCGATTTCTGCGGTGCCGCTCCGCGATCCTTTACCATTAGATATTGTCCCGCATTAGTTCATCCGCCGAATCCCGCTCCGCCAGTTGGGCGCAGCTGTATATCGGGGTCGCCTTCACCACCCTGGCCACGCTGATCCTGGAGCTGTCGCTCACACGGATCTTCTCTGTGGTTTTCTATTACCATTTCGCCTTTCTGGCGATTTCCATTGCACTGTTTGGACTGGGCGCAGGCGGCCTGTTTTCCTACCTGGTGGCGAGTCGCTCGGGCAGCATCGATCGCCGGCTCGGCATGCTGGCCGTCCTCAATGCCCTGGCGGTCCTGGCCTCCCTGGTCTTCATTCTGACGCGGGCGGGCGAACTCGGCATGGTCACTCTTGCGGGCGTCTATTTCGCAAGCGCGCTGCCGTTCTTTTTTTCCGGCGTCATTGTCTCCAGCGCCGTGGCGGAAGGCATCCGGCGCGTGGATCGCGTCTACTTCTTCGATCTCCTGGGCGCTTCTGGCGGCTGTCTGCTCCTGGTGCCCTTCCTCAGCTACCTGGGCGGGCCGAACACGGTCCTCTCAGCCTCCGTCCTGTTCGCAGTCTCGGCTGCCATCTGGTATCACCGTGCGGGAGCGCCGCACGGACGAGCGGGGGCCGTCACGCTGGCGCTGGTCCTGGTCGCGCTAATGGTTTACAACGGGCGTTCCCACTGGATCGACGTTCGCTACGCCAAAGGCAGCCGGATCCCCAAGGAGATGTTCGTACAATGGAACCCAATTTCCCGCGTGGCCGTCGTCAATCATGTGGCTGAACACGATCTTGAGATCGTGATTGATGGAGATGCGTCCACCGGCATTCCCACCTTCGATCTTGCCCATCTTACGCCGCAGGAACGTGATACGCTGCTGCACCAGGGCCCGGGCTTTCCTTACATGCTGCGGCCAGGCGCCAAGACGCTGGTCATCGGCCCGGGCGGCGGATGGGACGTGGCTCGCGCCCTCACTTCAGGGAGCCGCGACATCACCGCCGTCGAAATCAATCCCATCATCGCCCGCACGATCATGCAGCGCCGCTTTCCGGACCTGAGCCACCGGCTGTACTCCCGTCCCGAGGTGCACCTGTTCATCGAAGATGGACGCAGCTTCGTGCGCCGCAGCCCGGACAAATACCAGGTGCTGCAGGCGACTTTAGTCGATACTTGGGCGTCCACGGCGGCGGGCGCGTTCGCACTTTCGGAGAACAATCTCTACACTACCGATGCCTTCCGCGATTATCTCTCGCATCTGACCGACGACGGACTGATGGCTTTCACGCGCTGGGGCTTCCAGCCACCGCGGGAATCGCTGCGGCTCATCTCGCTCGCGATGGCGGCACTGGCCGAGTTGGGCGAAACACAGGCCTCGCAACACGTCGTGGTTTTGCGCGATCAGGCCAGGAACGTGACCGGCTGGGGAGCTTTGGATACGATCCTCGTGTTCCGCAAGCCGCTGTCGGACGCCGACGTCGCGCGAGTAAGAAGCGACTTGAGCCAGACGAAGCTCCAGCCGCTCTACGTTCCCGGCGACCTGCCGTCGAATGAGTTCGGTCAGCTCTTGAAAGCTACTGATCCCGAGACGTTCTGGCAAAACTATCGATACAACGTCACGCCGGTCGACGATGATCGCCCATTCTTTTTCTACACGGTTCAACCGCGTGATTTTTGGAGCTTTCTCAAATCCGGTAGTCAGGCGGCGGACTATAAGATCAACCGCGCCCTGCCGCTCCTGTTCGAATTGCTTGGTATCAGCGTGATCGCGATCGCCGTCGTGCTGGCCCTGCCTCCGCTTCTTTTGGGATCGCGCCTGCCAGCCGAAAAAGGCGAACGCCGTTTCCTGCTGTATTTCGTCTGCATCGGCGCCGGATACATTCTGGTACAGGTAGCGCTGATCCAAAAATTCGTGCTCTTTCTGGGCCATCCCACCTACGCATTGACCGTCATCGTTTTTTCGATGCTGATTTCGAGCGGCTTGGGCAGCTACTTCAGCCGCCGTCTGATTGGCGACTTCGGTACCGGGCGCCTGGTAGCGGCGCTGATGGCCGTGGCCGCGGCGGTCTCCGCACTGGCCTTCTTAGCATCACCGTTAAGCGAGTTCGGAGTCGGATGGCCGCTGCCTGTCCGCGTCTTGACGACGATTGCTCTCATCGCTCCAGCCGGCTTCCTGATGGGGATTCCGTTTCCCAGCGGAATGACGCGTCTGGAAGAACGTTATCCGCAAGCCGTTCGCTGGGCCTGGGCCTTGAACGCGGCGGCCAGTGTGCTCGGCTCCGTGGCAGCCATTTTCCTGGCGATTTACATCGGGCTCCGTGCTACGGTGCTGGCGGGCGCGTTCTTGTATCTGGCCGCATTGGCCGTGGCGCTGCTGCATCGGGAAGCCGTGGAGGTAGCGGCGCCGGCACAAGCCGAAGTGGGTTTCTGACGTGGACTCCGGGAAGCTTCCGATCGCACTTGTCCTGTTGGCCTGCCTTGCCGGCCCCGGTCTCGCGGAGTCTTCTCCGAGCCCTCCCCAGCTGCGCCTGGGCGATGCGGTGCAGCCCTCTCGCTACGCAGTCGATCTCACCGTGGTTCCCAACCGCGACACCTTCCAGGGCATTGTCGACATCGACATCGATATCCGCACGCCGTCGCAACTGATCTGGTTGAACGCGACTCGCCTGACCATCCAGGAAGCCATCTTCCAGCCCGCGACTCGCGCGGCCGAGCATCCGAGAATCGTTCCCGGCGGAGAACAGTTCATTGGATTTGCCTTTGATCATCCGGTCTCCGGCCAGGGCGTCTTGCACGTTGCCTATCAGGGCTCCGTCAGCCGCACCGACAGCGCGGGCATCTTTCAAATGAAAGAAGACGGCCGCTGGTACGCCTACAGCCAGTTCGAACCCACCGACGCGCGCCGCGCCTTTCCATGTTTCGACGAACCCAGCTTCAAAGTGCCGTGGCAATTGACGCTGCATGTGCCCGCCAACGATCTGGCGCTTTCCAATACACCGGTTTTGTCCGAATCCGCCGCGCGCGATGGCATGAAGACCGTCAAGTTCAAAGCGACGCCGCCCCTGCCCAGTTACTTGGTCGCTCTCGCGGTGGGGCCGTTCGACATTGTCGACGCTGGACCAGTCGGCAATACGCCGGTCCGCGTCATTGTTACTCATGGCAAGGCGCCCGAGGCCCAGGAAGCAGCCGCAGCGATACCGCAATTACTGAAGCTCCTGGAAGACTACACCGGCATGCCGTTCCCCTACGAGAAACTGGACTCGGTGGTCATGCCAGTCAGCAATTTCGCCATGGAGAACGCCGGCCTGATCACCTACGGCGAGTCGATGCTGTTGGCCAAGCCCGCCGACGACACCATCAATCACCGGCGCGAGATGGCGACGCTCTGCGCGCACGAAATGTCTCATCAGTGGTTCGGCGACTCGGTGACCACCGCCTGGTGGAACGACACTTGGTTGAACGAAGCGTTCGCCACCTGGATGGAAAACAAGATCCCCGGCGAATGGAAGCCTGCGTGGGGCATGGACGTGTCCATCGCGCGTGACCGGCTGGGCGCCATGCGCCTGGATGAGCTGTCTTCGGCGCGCAGCGTCCGGCAGCCCATCGAATCCTACGACGATATCGCCAACGCGTTCGACGACATCACGTATGAGAAAGGCGCCGCCGTGATCGAGATGTTCGAGCATTGGATCGGCCCCGAAAAGTTCCGCGATGGCGTTCGCCGCTACCTGAAGCAGCACGCCGGGGGAACCGCCACCGCCGCCGACTTCGAAGCCGCGATCAGCGCCGCGGCGGGACGCGATGTCGCCCCGGTGTTCGACAGTTTTCTCGACCAAGCCGGTCTGCCCGAGGTTTCGGTCACGCTGCACTGCGGTTCCAAGCCCGCGGTCGCCCTTGAACAGAAGCGCTCCATGCCTCCAGGTTCGCGCAACGCCCCCGAACTCTGGAAAATACCTGTTTGCATGGCTTACGAATCCGGCGGCGAGGTCCATCACCAGTGCGACGTCATCGCCACTGCCAAGGCGGAGGTTGTTCTTGAGGCCGCCAACACCTGTCCGGCCTGGTTGCTCGCCGATGACGCCGAGGCCGGCTACTATCAAACCCTCTACAAAGGGAATCTGCTGAAGAAGTTGCTGTCGGACAACGGACGCCATCTCACCGCCGCTGAGCGCGTGGGCGTGCTCGGCGAGGTGAATGCACTTGTTGGTACCGGCGACGTTTCGCCGCGCGCCGCTCTGGAACTTGTGCCTGAGTTCAGTCACGATCCGAACTGGCAGGTAGTGCGTTCTGCCGCCGACATCGCCAGCTTGTTGCGGCACGGAGATGTTCCCGCCGACCTTCGCCAGAAAGGCGTCCGCTTCATCCGCCAGCAATTCGGCGACCAGGCGCTGGCTTTAGGTTGGACTGCCAAGCCAGACGATACCGACGACAAGCGTCTGTTGCGCGAGAAACTGGTTCCGTTCGTCGCCTCTGCCGGCGGAGAAAAGCAGTTGATCGGCGAAGCCGGTCAACTCGCCAAGCACTGGCTCAAGGATCGCGACGGGCTACCCCCGGAGATGGTCGGCCCTGTTCTCAACGTCGCGGCTGAATTCGGCGGACCGGATCTGTTTCGTCAACTCCGTACAGCGGCCGCGGCCGAGCACGATCATCTGGTCCGCGAGCGCATGCTCGATGCCCTCGGCTCCTTCCGGAATCCCGAAGTCGCGAAAGCTTCCCTCGATCTGCTGCTCTCGAAAGACTTCGACGCGCGCGAGTCCTTCTACCCGCTGCTGTTCGGGCCACTGGCTTACGCCGAGACTCGCGACCTGCCGTTTGAGTTCGTCAAGCGGCACTTGAATCAGCTTCTGGCGCGCGTGCCTCGCGACGCCGGCGATGACTATGCGGCCAGCCTTCCGCAAGTGGGCGGCGCGTTCTGCGACGCATCGCACCGAGCCGAACTTGAGAGCTTCTTTGCCGATCGCGTGAAAGCTTATACCGGAGGGCCCAGGACGCTCGCGCAGACGCTGGAGGGAATCGACCAGTGTATCGCCGACCGCCGGAAGCTGACGCCCGAGCTCGAAGCATTCCTCAACGACGACGGAAATACGATCTGAGCCGCGACCGTAAGGGAGCGATTCTAAACCAACGCTAGGGGGCGAATCGGCGATCCCGTTCCTCCCCGAATCTTCATCGGCGCCCCAATGAACGCGAACTCATAGACACGAGCGCGCGCCAGTTCTTCCAGATTCAGCGCCTCGATGATGTGAATCCCTCGCTCCACCAGCAAATGTACATGCACCGGCATGCGCGGTGCAGGCACCTTCTCGAACGCCAGCGTGTCGGACCCGGCGGCATAGATGCGCCGCTCACTCAGCCAGCGCGCCGCCTCCACCTCGGGGCCGGGCCCGCCCACCACATGCCCCAGTCCGCCGGTCACGAAGTGGGCCGAATTGGTGAAGTAGCGCGCCCATCCCGTGCGCAGCAGCACGACGTCGCCCGCCTGCGGTACGACATGCGCCGCCTTCGCCGCGGATTCCAGGTGATCGGCCGTGATGGAGAAATCCGTCGGCAGCATGTCCATGCCCGCCATTCCGGCCACATCCAGCAGCACGCCACGCCGTAGAATTGGAGCGATTGTATCTACCGATAGCACGCGAAAACCGCCCGCGTCGCTCTGTACGGCGTTGGCTTCAATCCCGCCGTAGAGCTTGCCGCCGCAGGCGAAGTGGCACAGTGCATCAATATGCGTGCCGACATGGCCGCCCAGAGCAAACGCTTCCGCCGACGAGCTGACACCCCCTTCATAGTTCATGTCGCCATGCTTGCGCGTGAGGCCGAACAGGAACGGCGGATGCGTTGGAAAGTGCGGCATCCCCGCGAAATACGGCTGCGCCAGGTCGTAAACCTTGGCTTGCTGAATCAGGTCCAGAAGCTGGCTCACCGGCGGCGCCCTTCGGCCGGCTTGCGCTTGGCGTGCCGCATGCGCACCTTGGCGGGGACCACCGGTGGCTCCTTCGATGCCCATCTCCCCAGGCGGTACTCGCGATGATGACCCGCCGTGAGATTGGTGATCCGCACAGTAACGCTTCCACTGGCGTCGATCGAATATTTTTCCTCGATCTCATGCGACTGCGCGGCAGACGAATGCTGTACCGACACTTCATCCAGGTTCTGCAACGCCGGATCGAAGGCAAACCGAATCTCATCCCAGACCGTCACTTCGCCCGATGGCTGTCCGTCCTCCTCAATGTGACTGCACTCCAGATAACGGAAATGCCCGATGTTGTGCACCGGAGTGTAGCGGCGCTGGATCTCGAGCGGCCGCTCACCCGGGCCCGGTAGCGCCGCGCCCTTGGCAAATAGAGGGTCGAAGATCATCTTGCGTCCCGCCTCGCCCTCGCGCCAGACGCCGAAATAACGCGTGAACTTCTCCCGCAGCACATAGCCTGCCTGTTGATCGGCCTGGATCGCCAGACCGATGGCCGTTGCCGCGCGCGCATGCATGGACCGCCGCACACGCTTGCCGAACCGCTCCCGCAGAACGCGGCTGACGATGGGCAATTCGCTGCCGCCGCCGGTGACGTATAGCGCCTCGATGCCCGTACCGGCGTGAGCGGCGATCAGGTCCTCCACCACGTGCAGCGTCTCGTCCACCAACTGCCGGCATCGCTCATAATAGTCGGCCACCGACACGGTCACGGTACCTAAGCCTGGCTGCACGCTCTCCAGGTCCACGACGATGCGGCGCGAGTTGGGATTTAGAGCCTCTTTGCGGATGCGGCATTCCTCGAGCAGCCGGAAATGTTCGGCTTGAGAGAGGCTGTTGCGTTGTTCCTCGGTGGTGGCCAACTCAGCCAGGACCTCGTCGAAATCATCGCCGCCCAACGTCGGCACGCCCTCGCTCGCCAGCGGCCGGTGCGTCCTCTCGCCCACCTCCACCATGGACGCGTCGAAAGTTCCGCCGCCCAGATCGTACACCAGAACTACGCCATTGATCTTGGTCTTGTGGCCGAACTCGATGCTTGCGGCGGAAGGCTCGTTCAACAACCCGATCACATCGCATCCCGCCGAGCGGAACGCCTCCACCGTCAAGAACCGCTGGTTGCTATTGGCATTGGCGGGAACGCCCAGCATTACTTCCAGTTTTTCTTGCGGCAGCAGGTTCCGGAGTGACACGGCCATTTCGCGCAGCACCTGGATCAGGGGCACGGTCTGGTCGCCCAACTCCAGAATGGTGTTGGGTCCGGCGTCCTGCAGCACCCGTTTCAGCGAGCGGATTACGGTCCAGTCCGGCTGCTCTTGGCAGGCCCATGCATCCCAGCCATACAGCCGTTCCGCGCCGCGAACCGCAATCAGCGACGGAATCCAGTCCACATGCCCGCCGTCCGGCCGTTCAAACGAGAACAGCGGATAATTGCCGCGATCCACGGCTGCCACGACGGTGCGGGTGGTCCCAAAATCAATTCCTAATCTCACCGAAGACCTGATTTCATATCGGTAGTGCCTTAATCGCGATTGTAGCTCACCCTGTCTTCTTGACAGACCGCCGCGCGGCACGTAGTGTCAAAGTGAGCAGGCATGTTCGACAAATTCTACGGCAACGAAAAAGTCGCGCGGATGCTTTTCGATCTCGCCTCCCGCGAGCGAATGCCGCAGACCATCCTGCTGGACGGCCCTGAAGGCGTGGGCAAAGCAACGCTGGCCCGGCGATTCGCTGCCGCCCTGCTGGGCGACGCCGCCAAAATCGAACTGGACGATCTGAGCCTGGAACCCAACGTCGAAGCCATCGCCGAGCGCGAAAAATGGCCTTCCGACAAGCGCAACGAAGACCCGCTGCTGTTCGCGTCCCACCCCGACTTCCTCACCTTTCCACCCGACGGCCCATTGCGGCAGATCAGCATAGAACAGATGCGGCTGTTGAAGGAGCGCGCACAGTTCAAGCCTCTGCATGGCGGACGGCGCGTTTTCCTGATCGATCACATCGATCGCGCGAACGAACAAGCCGTGAACTCGGCTCTCAAAACACTGGAAGAGCCGCCCGCGCACCTTGTCCTGATTTTGACAGCGGAGAATCCTTACGATCTGTTGCCTACGGTTCGCTCGCGCACTGTGCAGTTCCACCTGGGGCCGCTCGCCAATGCTGAAATGCGGGCGTTCGCCGAAACACGCGGGCTTTCCGGCGCCGAGCAGCGCATTGCGTTGGCAGCCGGAAGTCCCGGCCTGGCTCTTTCAATGGATCTGGAAGTCTACGAGGAGCGCCGCTCGGCGATGATGGATCTGCTCGAAGTGGCCGCCGGCCGCGCGCCCTTCGCCAAATGGGCCCGGCAAGCCGAAGCCATGGGGCCGCGCAAGACCGAAAAGCTGGATGCCCTGCTCGGCATTCTCTACGTGCTGCTCGAGGATCTGCTGTTTCTGGCGCAAGGTGCCGGCGAGATCCGCAACGCCGATATTCGCCGCGATCTGGAAACGCTGGCCGCGCGCGTTTCCTTCGATTGGATCCGCGCCGCCGTCCGGCAGGCCGACGAGATATCCGCGCTGGTGCGCCGCAACATCCAGAAGACCATCGCGCTGGATGCACTGGTCGTTCATTTGCGCCCGTTTATCGTGTGACCGCGCCTGGAAAACTAGCAGACTCACGGTATTGCGGCGCATCCGTCGATGTGCTTCAATAACGGTAGTTGAACTTCTTATAATCCTCCGAATGGCCCCGGCCGGATCTTGCGTGTTTCCGGGCCTGACTGGATCATCTCGAATAGGTGGGAGCGTGCCGTGGAGTCCGGAAATCGTAAGCTCATTCGTCCGTCCTTGAACGAAATGAAAGAACAAGTAAATCGCCGTACCAATAACCACCAGAAGAAAGCTGCTCCACCGGACCAAACGAACGCCGAGAACTTTTACTACATGAAGCAAATGCAGGCCAAGACCCCGATGGTCTTCGTCATGAAAGACGGCGAAACCCTGCAAGGCGTCATTGAGTGGTACGACAAGATCTGTTTGAAGGTCAATCGCGATGGCGAGCCGAATCTGCTGATTTTCAAGCCCAACATCAAGTACATGTACAAGGCGTCGTCGAGCGACTAGTCACTCTTTTGTAACGCTTTCTCGCGCAGGGCCAAGCGGTATGCGCGCCTCTGGGCAGCTTCTTCATAGCGCCGCCGTTCCGTTTCCGTCTCCGGAATGACGGGTGGAACCGGAACCCGCCGGCCCTCACTGTCAATCGCGACGAACGTCAAATACGCCGACGAAGTGTGCTTGAGCTCGCCGGTCACCAGGTTCTCCACTTCGACGCGCACCCCCACTTCCATGGACGTGCGGAACGCGCGGTTCACGCTGGAGCGCAGCACGATGAGCTGCCCGATGCGGACCGGGTGCAGGAAGCTCATGTGATCCACGGAGGCTGTCACCACGGCGCAGCGCGAGTGCCGCACCGCCGCCAGCGCAGCCGCCAGGTCCACCAGGTGCATCACTTTTCCGCCCAGCATATTGCCCAGCGTGTTGGCGTCGTTGGGCAGCGCGAACTCCGAGTATTCCGAGATGGACTCGCGAACGAAGCGCCCCGGAAGCTCCGAACTCACCGTTCGTTCCGCCTTCTCAAGTAGCTTTCTAGAAAAGCTCCGGCCTGTCGCCGCAACGTCTCGCCGGACGCTGCGTCGAAATCGGAACCCGCGCGGCTCTCAATGAAACCGCTCTCGCCGGGCCAGCAGTCTTTTTCAAGAACATATTGGATGCGGACCAGCGTTCCAGTGTCTTCGCTGATGTGGAAGCGCACCGCGTCTGCCGCGGATGCCGCGGGAAACCACTCGCAGCGATTGCGTCCGTAACCAAGGTTGCAGATCTCGCGCATGCGATTCTCATCCGGAACAGCGGCGCCGGGCGCCCGGCACTCGCCCGCGTAAGCATCGCCCAGCGGCAACCGCGGCGGAACAGCCCATGGATTGCTCTCGAATCGCGCCAGCGGGTAGAAATACGGGCAGGCCACCGCCCGGTATAGTAACACGTAGGGACATGGCGACTAATCGAATGGAAGTTCTTCGCAACATGGTGGCGCAAAACCCGCGCGACAGCTTCGCGCGCTACGGCCTGGCGATGGAATATGTCAACAGTGGCGACCTGCAAGGAGCGATTGCAGAGTTTCGCGCGCTGCTCGAACACAATCCGGACTATGCCGCCGGATACTTCCACGGCGGCCAGGCGCTGGAGAAACTCGGACGCGTGGAAGATGCGCGAGCCATGTATGAACAAGGCATCCAGGTCACCGCGCGCACCGGCGATCAGCACACTCGCAGCGAACTGCAGGCGGCGCTGGACATGCTGCCGCTGTAGCGCCTAGTCCTTCTCGTCTTCCTCGCCCTTGTGCAGTTGTTGCGCCAGGAAGTTTTCCAGGCCCATTTCGCCGATGGCGTGGAGCTGGCCTTCCAGATAGTCGACGTGCTCTTCTTCGTCCTTGAGAATATCCTCGAACAGCGCGCGGGAAGCGTTGTCGCCCACTTCGACAGCCACTTTGACGGCCGAGTTCAAATGATGAACCGCGTCCAGCTCCAGCGCGAGATCGTTCTCGAATTGCGCCTTCACGTTCTTGCCGATCTTAATGGGGCCGATGTCGGTCATGTTGGGCATGCCCTCCAGAAACAAAATGCGGTTCATGAGCTTCTCGGCATGCACCATCTCTTCGATGGACTCCTTGCGATAATAGGCTGCCAGGCGGAAGTAGCCCCAGTTTTCGCACATTTTGGCATGCAGGAAATACTGATTGATCGCGGTCAGCTCGGCCTTCAGAGCTGTGCCGAGGTGATCCAGAACTTTGTCGTTGCCACGCATGATGTCGATTCTACAATGAATCCGGCGTGTTAGCATGACGACAGCAATGAAGAAATTGCTTGTGCTCATTCCCATGCTTGCCCTCGCCGCCAATCTTCCCGATCTCGCGCAGCTCGAAAAGATGACCGCGCGATTCGCGCCCACCGACCTGCGCGTAGACATCTCCAAGCTCTCGCCGGGAGACAAACAGGCTCTGGTGAAGCTGGTGGAAGCCTCGCGCGTGTTGAACGACATCTTCCTACAGCAGTTGTGGAGCGGCGACCAGGCGCTCTACGCCAAGCTGCGGCGCGACACTACGCCGCTCGGCAAGGCCCGCCTGCACTACTTCTGGTTGAACAAAGGACCGTGGTCGGACATTGACGACGACACCGCTTTCCTTCCCGATGTCCCGCCGAAGAAGCTTCCCGGCGCGAACTTTTACCCAGCGGACATGACGAAGGCTGAGTTTGAGGACTGGGTGAAGACGCTCTCTAAACCCGAGCGCGAATCAGCCGAAAGCTTCTTCACGGTAATCCGGCGCAACGCGGACAAGCACCTGCACGCGGTGCCGTACAACCTGGAATACGAAAAGGACCTCACACAGGCCGCGCGGCTTTTGGACGAAGCCGCCGCGCTTACGACGAATGCGTCGCTCAAAAAGTTCTTGACGTTGCGCGCCGCCGCGTTCCGCTCCAACAACTATTACGACAGTGATCTCGCCTGGATGGACCTGGACGCGCCCATTGACATCACCATCGGGCCTTACGAAACTTACAACGACGAATTGTTCGGTTACAAGGCGGCGTTCGAAGCGTACGTGAATCTCCGCGACGACGCCGAGACCGAGAAGCTCAAGTTCTTTTCAGACCATCTGCAGGAAGTCGAAAACAATCTTCCGATCGACGCGAAGTATCGTAATCCGAAACTCGGCAGCCAGGCGCCCATCCGCGTGGTAAACGAGATCCTCGCTACCGGAGACGGCGCGCATGGCGTGCAGACTGCCGCTTATAACCTGCCGAACGACGAGCGCGTCGTGGCGCAGAAGGGCAGCAAGCGCGTCATGCTCAAGAACGTTCAGGAAGCCAAGTTCCATTCCACCCTGGAGCCGATCGCTAAACGCGTCCTGACGCCCACCAGCCAGAAGGACCTGAGCTTCGAGTCGTTCTTCACGCACATCCTGGCCCACGAGCTGAGCCACGGCATCGGCCCGCACGAGATCACCGTGGGCGGCCGGAAGACCAACCCTCGCCTCGAACTGAAGGACCTTTACAGCACCATCGAAGAAGCCAAGGCCGACGTCACCGGCCTCTTCATGCTGCAGCATCTGGCGGACAAGAAGCTCATCGGCGGCGGTCCCGATTTCGAGCGCAAGCTCTACACCACGTTCCTGGCTTCAACATTCCGCAGCCTGCGCTTCGGTTTGAACGACGCGCATGGGAAGGGCATGGCGCTGCAGGTGAATTACATCACCGATAAAGGCGGTTTCATTGCGCATCCCGACGGCACGTTTGAAGTGAACTTGGCAAACGTCAAGCCCGCGGTGCGCGATCTGGATCACGATCTGCTGACGCTGGAGGCAACTGGCGACTATGACGGCGCCAAGCGCATGCTCGACGAACTGGGCGTGATCCGGCCGCAAGTCAAAAGAGCCCTCGACATGCTCAACGCCATTCCGGTGGATATCGAGCCGGTGTTCGTCACGGCTAACCAGCTCGCGCCGGAAGGCCGCTAGCTCGCGAGCTTGGAAATGTCGTTGTAAATCGCGAACGCAAGCACAGCCATCAGAAACACGAAGCCCAGCCGGAACACGGCTTCTTTGACGGTCAGGCTCAGATCGCGGCGCATGAACATCTCGACGATCAGCAGCAGAATCCCGCCGCCATCCAGGATTGGAATGGGCAGCAGGTTGATGATTGCCAGGTTCAGGCTCACCATGGCGGTGAGGAAGAAGTAGGCCATCGGGCCTTCGCGAGCAGCCTCACCCGACATCTGTACGATGCCGATCGGTCCGGCTAGCGACTTCGGCGACATCCGCCGCTCCACGATGCCGCGCAGAATCTGGTAGATCATCGTGGCGTTCTTAGCGTTCCAGCGGGCTGATTCCAGTAGCGCCTTCGGAAGCGACAGGCTGACAAATGTCACCTTCTCTTCCATGCGCACGCCGATCATGTATTCCTTGGTGCCATTGAAATCGCTCAAGACCGGCGTCATGGTGACCTGGGTCTGCTTGCCGTCGCGCGAATAGACAACGCTAACCGGCTTGCCGCCGTCGTTGCTGATCAGGTCGTGCACCTTGCCAGTGGACCGGACCGCCTGTCCGTTCACGCTGACGATCACGTCGCCCGCTTGGAGGCCCGCCAGGGCGGCCGGTTTGCCCGGCACGGCGCTGGCGACTTCGATGGTGCTCTGCTCGCCCCAGCCCGCGAATCCGGCGCCGCTCTTCGGTTCGAGTACCGGCGTTACCGTCACCATCTTGCGCTGCCCGTCACGCTCGATCCAAACGCTCAGTGGATGTCCGGCACTGGCCACTTCCTTGATGGCGATGTCGTCCCAGGTGGGATTAACCGTGTCGCCAATCTGCACAATGCGATCACCTTCGCGAATGCCTGCTTTCGCGGCGGCGCTGTCGGGCACTACATACCCGATCACCGGCGACGGCGTCGAAGGAACCTTCGGGAAACGCACCATGAACAGGCCCGTGATCACCGCAAGCGCGAGGATCATATTCATTGCCGGTCCGGCAAACATGATGATCAGCCGCTGCCAGCGCGGCTTGCTGAGCAGGCTGCGCGGCTCCACGACGCCTTCTTCTCCTGGCTGCTCGCCGGTCATCTTCACGTATCCGCCAAAGAAAAACACCGCCGAGAATCGGAAATCCGTTTCGCCTTTGCGGAAGCCGAACAGGCGCGGGCCAAAGCCGAAGCTGAAAGTCTCAACCTTGACGTCGAAGAAGCGCGCGGCCCAGTAGTGGCCGAGCTCGTGGATGAGGATCATGACGCCGATCAGGACCAGCGCCCACCACAAGTTTTGCAGGATGACCAAGCTCATGTCAGTAAGCCCTCACGGATAACCGGCTGCGCTCGCCGCCGGCGCTGTGTGCTCTTTCTTCGACAATCTGGCGCGCGACCAGGCGCGAGGACTCATCGATTTCCAATACTTCTGCCACGGATTGCGCCTCCCGGCCGGGGATGCGTTCCAGCGTTTCTTCGACTACGGCCGCGATGGCCGGGAAGGAGATTTGCCCATTGAGAAATGCTTCGACCGCGATCTCATCGGCTGCATTCAGCGTACAGGTGGCCGACCCGCCGGCTCGTTGAGCTTCGTAGGCCAGGCGCAGGGCGGGGAACTTGGCCAAGTCCGGCGCCGCAAACGTCCAGGTGCGCGCCTCGCTCCAATCCAAACGTGGCACCGGCGCGGCGTCGCGAGCAGGATAGGTGAGCGCATACTGGATCGGCATGCGCATGTCGGTGGCCGAGATCTGGGCGATCACGCTGCCATCGGTGTATTCGACCATCGCGTGCACCGTGGATTGAGGATGGACCACTACATCCACTTCATCGGCAGAAAAGCCGAACAGCCAACAGGCCTCGATGACCTCAAATCCTTTATTCATGAGGGTGGCTGAGTCGATGGTGATCCGCTGTCCCATCTTCCAGGTGGGATGATTCAACGCTTCGGCGGGGGTGACAGCCGCCAGCTCTTCGGCGGAAGTCTCCCGGAATGGCCCGCCCGAGGCCGTCAGGATCAATCGCGCTACCTCGCTCCGCTTGCCCGCGCGCAGGCATTGATGCGCCCCGTTATGCTCGCTATCCACTGGAATCAGCTCGGTGCCGGACTTTCGTGCGGCCTCCATCACCAATTTTCCGCTCGCCACCAGGACTTCCTTGTTCGCCAAACCGACACGCTTTCCGCGCACAATGGCCTGGTAGGTAGCATCCAATCCGGCCACACCCACGATGGCCGACATTACGAAATCCACTTCCGGGTCGGTCGCGGCTTCTACTCGGGCCTGCGCACCCCATCGCAGGTCCGGCCATACCTGGCGAGGCAAAGCCGTTTCCGCCAACCTACTGATTAGACGTCGCCGCACCTCGTCGGTTGCGGTCACCACTACCTGCGGGCGGAATTTGTGGATCTGACTGGCCAGCCGGTCGACATTAGTGCCTGCAACCAGCGCGTGGATTCTGTAGTGTTCCGGGTATCGCCCAACCACGTCCAAGGTGCTGACGCCAATGGACCCGGTGGACCCCAGGAGCGTAAGAGTCTTCAATCGCTCCATTATAGCGTCAATTGGAATCGGAGCTAGTGGCTCGTTCGAGTCGGGCCGCGGCGCACTTTACTCTCTCCACTTGGTACATAGGAAAGACCCTTTCGGGCGCCGGGGAGGATTGCTTCAGGGGTCTTTAATGAGGTTAGTCTCGCTTTGGTGGGAGTTGCCTCCCCGGCTTGATTCCAATACTAGTATATGAGTTTTCGGAAAGCAACAGTTTTTTGTAGATTTTATTTTCCCTTCACCTCGACCCCTCCCCAGCGCTCCATCACCCGGATGGTGGCGCACAGGTCGTCTTCACCGTAACCCTCTGCAATTGCAGCTTGAAACATCTGTACGGTCTGGCTGGTAAGGGGCATCGGCAGGCCCTGTTCCTGAGCGGATTCCAGCGCCAGACTGATGTCCTTGTGCATCCACTTTGTGGAAAAAGCGGTGCTGAAGTCCCTCCGGAAAACGAAAGGAGCCTTGAAGGCGATGAGACCGGACTTGGCGGCGCTATTGTTCAGAATCTCCAGCATCAGTTCGGGGTCGATGCCGCCTTTGGTGCTGAGCACCATGCCCTCGTTGAACGCCTGCATCAGGTTGGCAAGAATGAGGTTTTGCGTCAGCTTGGCTTGCAGGCCCATCCCTGGACCTCCGCAATAGTAAAACTGCTTACCCATGGCTTCGAAGTATGGCTTCGTTTTTTCAAACACACCCTGGTCGCCGCCGATCATGAAGGTGAGAGTAGCGTTGGTGGCGCCGGGTGTTGAGCCGGTGCAAGGGGCGTCCAGGAAATGGATCCCCTTGGAACCCAGCTTTTCGCCGATCCGGCGGCTGGCCGCTGGCGAGATGGTGCTGGCGTCGGCGACCACCGTTCCGGGCGTGGCGCCGCCCATTACGCCCTTGGGTCCCGTAAAAACCTCCTCGGACATCGCCGTGTCGCCCACGCAAGCGAACACACATTCGGATTGTTCGGCCACCTGGGCTGGAGAATCGCAGGCAACCACGTTCTCTTCCTGCGCCAGTTTGTGCGCTTTGCTGGCCGTGTGCGACCAGACCGCCACTTGATGACCGGCGCGCTTCAGGTTGCGCGCCATCGGATACCCCATGAGGCCGAGGCCCAGAAAGCCGAGTTTTGCCATAAAAGAGATGGTAGCAGCGGAAGACAGAAAGCGGAAAGAGGCTTACTCTGCGGGGGCAGTAGAGAGGGTGTTCTTCGCGAGGATTTTCAGAACCAGCAGGTCCGAGGGGTGGAAGGTGGCCACTGCGACGTGATTGAGGTCGTCGTCCGACTGCGCGATGTGGCTGCGGATGAGCCTGCGCAACTGCTCTACCGTAACTCCAAGCTCCTGAGCGGCTTCGAGTTCCGAATACTGCGTCTTGTTAGCCTTGCCGGCGAGCGTGCCCAAATCCATGATCCTACTGCATTTTACAGGGCACGCTGCACCTGCCCAATCGGGCGGAGAACCTAGATGAAACCGTAGTATGCCCGACGGACCTTCGTACTAGAGGCCCTCTACCCGATATCGGGTACGACCTGCATCGCGTCGTTGAAACGATTGGTGAAATTGGCCATCGCGATGGTCAGAGTCAGCTCGACAATCTGGTCGTCATTGAAATACTGCTTTAGCTCCTGCAGTGCATTCGGGCGCAACGCTGAGGCGCCGCGGGTCATCCGTTCCGCATACAACAGGACCGCTTTCTCCTTGGCGTCGAACTTCGGGCTGCGCTGGTAGAAGGCAAGAGCCTGGATCTGTTCCTCGCTGATACCGTTCTTTTTGCCCGACGCCGCGTGAGCCCGGTGGCAATACTCGCAGCCATTGGTCAGCGCGGTTTTCAGATACGCCAGATCCTTGAGCTTCGGATCAACCGTGCCCTTGTCGATGATGGCGCTATAGAGCGGCATAAAGTGTTCCAGGGCTTTTGGAACACGCGCCATGGTGCCGAAGAAGGCGGGCATGTATCCGAAGACGTGAGTGAGCTTGTCGAAAATGGGCTGAACTTCCGCCGCGGCTTGCTCCTTGGCGAGCGCGCTTACGACAGGTTGAGCGGTGACAGTTGCTGTTGACATGAAATCTCCTTTTACTTGGACAATTTTGCCGCGGATTGGTTACGCCTCTGCGAGCTGACAATCCCCGTATTTAACCCGATGGTACTCAATCCGCCGAAGAAACGGGCGTGCTCGATTTTAACGCAGCGGTCCATGACGACTTCGAGGCCGGCGGCGCGGGCGCGTTCGGCGGCTGCTTCGTGAATCACGCCGAGCTGCATCCAAACTACTTTTGCGCCCACGGTGATGGCCTCTTCGACGATGCCGGGGACGGCCGAAGGATCGCGAAAGATGTCGACGATTTCGATGGGGCCGGGAACGTCGCCGAGCGAGGGATAGCTGCGGCGCCCAAGGATCTCTTTCTCGCGCGGGTTCACGGGTGTAACATCGTAACCTTCGGCGAGCATGTAGACCGCCGCGAAATGGCTGGGGCGGAAGGGATTCGCCGACAGCCCCACCATCGCGATGCGCTTGTACCGTTCCAGAATGCGCACGCGCTGGCCCGCGGTGGTCGCAAAAGGGCTCGCGTTCACGGGCGAATTCCCGCTGACGCCCTCGGCGGTCAAATCCGGCTGGCGCGCGCTAGCGCTTGATTCAGGTCCCATAGGATGTCCTCTATGTCTTCAATGCCTACCGACAGGCGGATCAGATCGTCGCTAATGCCGCAGGCTTGCTTTTCTTGGTCGCTCAGTTGCTGGTGCGTGGTGGAAGCCGGATGGATCACCAGGCTCTTGGCGTCGCCGACGTTTGCCAGGTGGGAGAAGAGCTGCAGGCTTTCAATGAATTCTTTGCCGGCCGCCAGTCCGCCGCGAATGCCGAAGGTCACAATCGCGCCCGCGCCTTGCGGCAGGTATTTCTGCGCGAGGCTGTGATAGGGGCTGGAGGCAAGAGCGGGATAATTCACCCATGCGACTTGCGGATGGCTGCACAGATGCCGCGCGACATCGAAGGCGTTACGCGAGTGGCACTCCATGCGCAGAGGCAACGTTTCGAGCCCCAGCAGGAACAGGAACGAGTTGAACGGGCTGAGCGCGGGGCCGAAATCACGGAGGCCCTCGACGCGAGCCTTCATGATGTAGGCGAAGTCACCGAACGTTTCGTAGAAGCGGATGCCGTGATAGCCTTTGCTCGGCTCGAGCAACTGCGGGAACCGGCCGCGGTCCCAGGGAAAACGCCCGCTATCGACGATGACGCCGCCGATGGATGTGCCGTGGCCGCCGATAAACTTGGTGGCCGAGTGCAAGACGATGTCGGCGCCGTGCTCAATGGGGCGGCACAGGTAGGGCGAGGCGAAGGTGTTGTCGATGATCAGCGGCAGATTGGCTTCGTGCGCGACTTTGGCGACCGCTTCGATGTCCAGCACGTTCAGCAGCGGGTTGCCGATGGTCTCGCCATAGAGCACGCGCGTGCGCGGCGTGATGGCGCGGCGGAAATTTTCGGGGTCGTCCGGGTCGACGAAGATAGTGTCGATGCCCAGGCGCCGGAAGCTGACGTCGAACTGCGTGTAGGTTCCGCCATAGAGGTTCTTGGACGCCACGATTTCATCGCCTTGGCCGAGCAGGCTGCTGATGGCGATGAATTGCGCCGCCTGCCCGCTCGCCACCGCCAGCGCTCCCACGCCGCGTTCGAGCGACGCCACGCGCTCTTCGAACACCGCGGTGGTGGGGTTCATGATGCGCGTATAAATGTTGCCGAAGCGCTGCAAGTTGAAAAGATTGGCGGCGTGCTCGGAGTCTTCGAAAACGTAGGAGGTGGTCTGATAGATGGGAACCGCGCGCGAGCCGGTGTCGGTGTCGGGCCTGTGCCCCGAGTGCAAGGCGCGGGTGCGGAAGCCGAACGTGCGGTCGGGAAGGGGGGCGGCTGGCCGTTGCGGCGTTTCGTCCGGCATACGTCCGATTGTACGCCGGGGGAGGCCGAGTAACGGAGATGAGGGGATCACGAGCATCGCGGGCCACGTTTCGCGTGCAATGCTCTCGCGATACTCGCAACGTTTCGGATAGAGGCAATAGGCCGAGTCATCTTGTGATCACGCCGTGCTAGTCAAACCTCCGGCAACCGGCCTGCAGGACCCATTCTCAAATTTTGCGGGATCGAATCTAATGGAAGGGCCCAATCCTGGCGAGCTCTGAGTCCAGGCGCTGAATTTCTGCTTCTCGGTACGCCGAGAGCCGAGGCCCCCCGGTGACGTGCTTCCAGGCATCGCGGCTCTTCGTGAGCCAGACGCGGGCTTGCTGAGGCTGGCCGGTCCGGTAGATCCGGCCCAACTCGCCATAAAAATATGCGCGCAGCCACCCGGTGCGGACTAGCTTGGGGTCGCCCTCGAGGGTGGAGCCCAGTCTGGCGGCAACTTGGCCCGCTTCGTCCACTAGGTTGGCGCGCGCCAGAACGATGGCCAGTCCCAATTGGCTGTGCAGCACCTGGCTTGGGGTTGCGAGCCCGGATGCGACCCCCGCCTGTGCATCGGCCAGCGCCTGCCGCGCCAGCCGCACTGCGTCAGTGTTCCGGCCCCGCGCCACCAGCGCCTCCGCAATGGTCGTTTTCAAGACCAGGGAATTCGCCAGGTACAAACCGTTGGCGCCATTCTTGCGAAGCAGTGGCGTGTTCAGACGGTCGGCTCCTTCCAGTCGCGCCAAGCCCTCCGCGGCTTGCCCCTGTTCCCACAGCACGGTTCCGAAACGAAGCTCTGCGCTGGCGAGGTCGAAGCGCGCCTTCTCATCCGACGGATCCTGTTGGACCAGCCACTCGGCGATGGCCACCGCTTTCCGCAGAACCTCCGCGGCGCCCGTGAAATCCCCAAGGTGCTCGCCTGCGCGAAAGCCCAACACGTCGCCGACGTGCCCGTAGGCGATCATGAGCTGCCGTTGGTTGACCACGTTCTGCGGGGAAGCACGAACCATGCGCTCGCGGACCTCAACCAGGTGAGAGTAAGTGGCCGCCGCCGAGTCGAGGTCTCCGCTTTGCGCCTGCAGGACCCCGAGGTTGCTGACGGCGTCCGCCAGGCCAGCCAGCAGGTTGGCGTCATCGGGCCGGCTCGCGGAGAGCTTTTCCGCGGCGGCCAGCGCCGACCGGGCCGCGTCGCCCGCCCCCCGGGAATCGCCCTTCGCTCGCAGCGCGCGGCTAAGGCTAAGGTCCAGGTCCACTGCGGCGACCAGCGTCTCGGCATCGCCCGGCAGGCGCGCCAGAAGCTGGTCCACGAACCGCCGCGCCAGACGGATGGATTCGATGGCCGCGGGAGCATCCGCTTTGGATCGCTGCAGGGCGGAGATGCGGCTGTACACCGATACCAGCAGCTTTGCGGTGGCCGGGTCGCGGCGCGAGTTGAGTGGAAGCAACAGCGCTTCCGCCCGGCGATAGCTCCGCATAGCGCCCGCCGGATCCCCCAGATTGCTGCTCACCGGATCGCCCTGCACCGTGCCGATCTTGATGTAGGCAGCGGCCACTTCACGCGTCACGTCCGTGTCGCCCCCGGCTTCCTCGGAGAGATTCTCCAGGTAGGTAAGCGCGGTGCTGACGATGGTCTTGCGGGCCTGCGTGGCGCCGGGAAGCGTGGCGATCTGATCGTGCACGTCGAACACAAACGATTTGGCGAGATTTCGAACCTGTTGGAAGCGGCGTTCCGCCCGCCGGGCTTGATACCAAGTGCTGGCCACGCCGCCGGCAGTGATCAGAATCACCAGGGCCAGCGCCGCCGCGGTGAGCGGAGCGCGGCGCACCCATTTCCCGGCGCGGTAGCGCAGCGAATCGGGCCGCGCCAGCACCGGGCGATGGCTCAGGTAGCGCTCCAGATCGCCAGCCAACTGCTCCACCGAGGTGTAGCGCTTTTCCGGCTCGGCGTGGGTGGCCCGCAGCACGATGTTGTCGAGGTCACCCTGGAGCTTGCGACGCGCCTCCGGCTTCACCTGGCTGGGCTTGGGAACGGGAGTGTGGCATACAGCGCGCTCGATCTCCTCAGCGGTGTAACCGGTAATCTGGTGAGGCTTGCGGCCTGTGAACAGTTCAAATAGAACGCCGCCCAGCAGATATACGTCGGTGGCGGTGGTGGCAGGGCGGCCCAGGATCTGCTCGGGGCTGGCATAGTCCGGCGTCAGAGGACGCGGGAACATGGTGGCGGTCTGGTGGCCCGCCACTGGCTCGGACTCCAGCAGCTTGGCGATGCCGAAATCGAGCAGCTTCGGAATGCCCTCGGCAGTGACCAGGATGTTCGATGGCTTGAGGTCACGATGCACCACCAGGTTCCGGTGCGCGTGACGTAGCGCATCGCACACCGGGAGCAGAAGGCGGCAGCGGTCCTCGATGGAGGCACCGCGGGAATCGCAGTATTCCGTGATAGGCAGGCCGTCGACGTACTCCATTACCAGGCAGGGCAGACCGTCGGAAGTGGAGCCGCCGTCGAGCATGCGCGCGATGTTGGGATGTTCCAGACGCGCCAGAATCTGCCTCTCCTGCCAGAAACGCCGCAGAACCTCAGCCAAGTCGGGCCCGCGCCGCACGATTTTGACGGCCACGAGTTTGTCGAACTCCTGGTCGACTCGGCGCGCCAAAAAGACTTCGCCCATGCCACCGCGGCCCAGCTCGCGCTCGATGCGGTAGGGTCCGATCATCTCGCCGGCGCGCCCGTCGGGCGAGTGCGCAGCCAGCGCTGCCGAATCCTGGATCACCAGGGCATGCAGGAATTTGGCTGCACCCGCATCGCTTTCGGCGAGCAGTTCCCGCACCTGGCGCCGCGTCTCGGGATCGGCGCATTCGCGATCGAGAAACGGTCCGCGCTCGCCGGCAGGAAGGTCGCTAGCGAGATCGAACAGACGCTTTAGTTCGGGCCATTCCATCGGCTAGACCTGCGGGCCGCCCCGGATCTCGCGCGCCAGCCAGGCTTCGGCGAGGCGCAATTCGCGGCTGATGGTGGGTGCGGAAACGTCCATAGCTTCGGCAATCTCGTCCAGGTTCAACCCGCCGAAGAACCGCAGCTCTACGGCTCGGGCCATGCGGGGTTCGTTCTGCTCCAGGCGGTCCAGGGCGCGGTCGAGATCGATGACGTCCCAGGGAGCACCCGGCATCTGCACGTGATCGGCCCACTCAGCGGACGCGCCGGGGTCGCGCTTGCGGGCATGCTTTCGTCGCGCATGGTCTAGCAACAATTGACGCATGGCCTTGGCGGCGACTACGAAAAAGTGCTTGCGGTCCTGCCAATCCGGAGTTTGTTTCTGCGCCACCAGCTTCAGGAACGACTCGTGGACCAGGCCCGTAGGCGAGAGGGTGTGGCCTGGATGCTCGGTCCGCATCTGCATCGCGGCCAGACGCCGCAATTCCTCGTAGACCAGGGGAATCAGAGCTTCCAACGCGCCCGGCTCGCCCACGCACCAAGCGCGCAGAAGCCGCGTGATCTCACCCCCGTCCGGCATCGGCCTTCAGCGTATCATGCAGCCTCCTGAACTGTTCGCTGCAAGGCCGGCGGTCTCGTTTCGGGAGTTACTCCGCTCCCGATTGCAGAATCGCGGGGTACGCCTGCACCAGGGTGAGGCCGGTAAAGTTGTCGATCAGCGCGAAGGTTCCCACGGCCAACCCGCCGGCGACTGTCCAGCACGGCTCAATCTCCACCCGCCTCGCTGCAGCGCCGATTTCCGGCCACCGCAGTTCCGCGAAGCCGGATGTTCCAGGCTGCAAGGTCGTCCGCGCTTCTTTGATCACGCGTCCTGCTGCATCGTGGAAGCGGAAGGTGACGTCACAGGCCATCGGGCCGGCCCCCGGAATGCTCGCCTCGTTGGGGCAGAATGCGCTGAGCCGCGCCGTGTCGAAAGGCGTGATGCCGGCCATTCCAAAGTCGACATCTCCGGTCCTGGGCACGGAACGGTCGCCCCAGTTGATCAGGATACGGGTCCGCAGCGTCAACACGTCGAAGACTTCGAGCGAAGCGAGGGCGGCGCCGCGGGTCACCTTCCAGCAAGGCTCGATCAGAACCGGCCCGGCGATTCCGCTTTGCGCCGCCGCCAGATCCACGAAGCCCGACGAGCCCGGCTGAATCGTCAAGGTGGCCTGCTTCAACACCCGGCCGCTGATATGCACGAATAAGAAGTCGACGTCGCAGGGTGTCGCCGAGCTGTCGTCGCAATAGGCGGTAAGGCGGGCGTTCTCCAAAAGAGTTATCTGGGTCAGGCCGAAGTGAGCAACGTCCGCCCTGGAGATGGCCGCCGTTGCCAGGATCAAGCAGGTTAGCTGAATGCTCTTATGTGCCGTTTTCGTCATAGTGGTTTCCTCTCTGAAACAAAAGCGCATTCGCCCAGGATTTCTTTCACGCGAAGGCCACCCATCGCGACTATCCGATGACCCAATAGTGCCCGTCGCCGATGACCTCTTCGGTTGGTTCGTCCGCATCGCGACGGCGCCCGGATGGGCAATGGGAACGGCCATTCCCGGCCGGCGCCAACGAATTGATGATCACTTGTAACGTTGTTTCTGAAGCCAGCTCAGCGCCGCTTCGACCACAGTGTCCTTCCCCGCCGCAACGTCATCGGGCTTCAGCCAGACACGTTGATCGACAGGGAATTCGCGGTGCGTCAGGTACTGGAAGGGCGCGCTGACCGCCCAGGCGTTCGCCTCGCCGACGCGGGTGTACCAATCCGGATCGAGGTTCAGACTGGTTCCCAACGAATCTTGCGTGGGAATCGTGAACGCGGCTGAGGTCGACTTGCCGAAGGTGCGGGCGTGCGGCAGGAATGTCGTCCAGAACGCCCCCAAATCCCCCGCGCTGACCGCACCGGGTCCGACGAGCACGGCGATGGGACCGTAATACGACGTTTTTACCCGGCTGCCGTCGCTGGCGAAGTCCAATAGGAACTGGCTGGGAGGATACAGGTCCGTCATCGCGAAGTGGCCGCCGCCCGGCTTGCGCTGGTCATAGCCGATCGTAGCAACCGGATGGGAGGCCAACTCGGCAATACCGAGCAGCGGCGCGTCGATGAACCCGCCGTTATTGAATCGGAAGTCGATGATGAGGCCGTCGACGTGTTGGACTTGCGTGAGTTGATTCACAGCTTGCGCGAAATCCTGTTCCGCATTGCCGAGCCAGCCCCACACGTAGATGTAGCCGAAATTCGTGCCTGCGACGATCCCGGAACTGACGAATTCACCGTTATAAAAATCTGGCGGCTTGGGTACGCCCGCAACCGGCAACTGCTCGGAGCAGAATCCGTACCAAATAATGCCTGGCATGTTACTCGTCGGCACGTGAACCACTTTGCCGGTGCCGTGCTTGGCGATATCCATGGTCTGGAAAAAGGGCCAGTTCATGGCGGCGGCCATGACAAACGAATGGTCGAAGGAACTGGGCGACGAACCCCACCATAAGGGCCAGAGCGGCACGTCTTCGTCCAATAACTGTCGATAAAGGTCCCGATACGGCTTTCCATCGTAGCCGAGGATTCGGTCACCCGCCTCGAGGCCCATGGGATGTCCCGGAATAGCGGAGTACACCAGGGCGGAACCGTCGTCGAGCGCTGTTTCGCAAACACCAGCCGTGTCGTATGTCCAAGCGCTCAACGCGAGCAAAGGCACACCGGGCTGCGGGACGCTGACGATGTTCACCGGCACATCGAAAGCCTGGGTATGGCTGTCCCGCAAAGCCACGCTCAAGTGGTTCATGATTCCGGCGAACCGGCCCCGGCTCACGCCTGCAGCGATTTCCGTTCGATACTGGTGTCTGAGCGCGGCCCAGTCCACGCCGACTCCCTGGAACGCTGCGTACTTCGCGTCGGCATACTGCCAGAACCGATCGAACAGCGTGAGCTTGTCGGCGGTTGACAGGCCAGGTCCCCAGTACGCGTCGATGGCTTGACGCCTGTCCTGCGGCGATGTGAGGCTGAGAGGCGCGGATAAGCGCGGTACAGGCTCGCCAACGACAATCGCCCGGGCCTTCAGGATCGCCTCGTGGCCCAGTTGAGGAACACCAGCGGGTTGCTGCGCGCGGGCAGAACCGTTGAGAAAAAGACCGACGATGATCGTGGCTGCAGCGAAAGCGGTTAGCAGCCACCGTGACCTTGCTCGCATGACTCTCCGTGATTTGAGACGCTGACTGACCTTTGTGAACGAACGCATGGATCTAATTCCTCCTGTTCCATAAGCGCGATGCGCGATGATTTCCTCAACGAAAAGCCATCGCCGAGACGGTGAAGCGCCAACCCAAGGCGGCACTATACCCCCTCTCGGAAGCCGGCATTTGCACTCGACTAGAGGCGCGGACTCCCCCAGAGTCCCCGCAAGGTAGCCACGAGAAACCCGTTCTGGGCTCGAAGTTAGTCGCGCTAACAGCGCGAGGCAGCGTACATTGGGCGGGCTGTTAACCGAGTGTTTTCAGCCGCGTGGCGCGGATCATGCGCAGTCTAAGCGCCAGAGGGGAGCCTCGGTCACGGCGGTCAAGTTTGAACGCAAAAGCGCCCTATTCGCCGACCTGCCGGAGCCTTGGCGTATAGATGTTGCCGAAGCGCTGGAGGTTGAAGAGACTGGCAGCGTGCAACGCGCTGGTGTTGAAGCCGAACGTGTGGTCGGGCAGGGGAGTGGCTGGCTGCGGCGTTTCGTCCGGCATACGTCGATTGTACGCTGCCCGGCGCCGCCGCTATGGTTCGTCTATACTGAAGAGAGCCGCCGCTGGTTTCCGCTCGCGCGGAAACGTGGCAGCTTTGGCGAGGATTCGCATGGTAATCGTTCTGACTATTCTGCACATATTGATCTGTTTCTTCATGATCGTGGTGGTGCTGCTGCAAAGCGGCCAGGCCGCGGACTTGGCCGGGGCGTTCGGCGGGATGGGCTCGCAGACGGCGTTCGGGCCGCGGGGATCGGCGACGATTTTGTCGAAGGCCACTACGATCGCAGCCGCTCTGTTCATGGTCACTTCGATGAGCCTCGCGATCCTGGCCACGCGCGCCGCCAAGACGAGCGGCAGCGTTCTGGGGAATCAGAAGGCGCCCATCACTCAGCCGGCGAACAAGCAGCAGACACCGGCGCCACTCGGCACTACGCCGTCAGGCGGCAACACGATTCCGCTGCCGTCGATCAATCCGCAGACCGCGCCCGCGCAGTCAGCTCCAGCGGCGCCTGCGCAATCGAAACCCGCCGGCAAGAAGTAGCTGGGAATTGGCAGGCGAGCCGGCTTGCGGTACCCTGAGATCTGAGCGTTTCAAACCTCAATACGCGGTCGTGGCGGAATTGGCAGACGCACTAGCTTGAGGTGCTAGCGGGAGCAATCTCGTGGAGGTTCAAGTCCTCTCGACCGCACCACAAAACACCAATCAGCACGTTTCTTACTGTTGCGCGGGCTGTTGGAGCCCGAGTTGCCAACTGGAGGCTCGGTTATCCAGCAGCGCCCGCAGTCTCGGGAGATTGAAAACCTCGCCGATATGCGGGTCACTTTGCGACAGGTCGAGCAGAACGCGAACGGTGCAAACCTCGGACTCATGCAGGTGGTCCAGGTACTCCGCTGCACTGCATCCCGCCTGCGCCGGATCCTGGAGTTCGGAGAAGCTCGCGCCAGCATCCCGAAAGACAGGCGCAAGCACCGGAGCAACATGCCAATAGTAATTCAGCTGCGGGTCGCGATGGATGGCGGCGTATATTACCGGATGGAAGGTAGACATATATGCGATCACCTGAATCCGGTGCGCCGCGCTGTAGGCAAGAAAGCGCTTCAACTCCGCGACTGCTTCTGTGGAAAGCTGCCGCGGGCCGGGGCTGAACCATGGCCCTGCGTGGTTGCGCAGATCCTTGAGATGGTCTTCTGAGTCATTGGGATTGTCAAGCCAGCGTTTTCCGGCATGGAAGCTTCCATCGGGCCTTAATCCGGAATGTTGCATCTGAGCGTTGATCCCGATCAGGTCAGCGGGTCTCGCAGACAGACCATGCCGTACTCCCCAGGACATTCCGTTGCGCCACGCGAAATCGATAATTTGCATGCGGGAAGCGGGTTCGAAGTAGCCCGGCTCCGGCCTCACCTCGGCGCCACCGCGGAACCACCAGGGATCGACGATCAATATCACGACCTGTGGCTGCGACCCCGGAGGCAGCTGTTCCAGGAATTGCCGTATGACGCCGACCCGATCGGCACCGAACATCGCGGCGTTGTAGAAAGCCTGCGGCTCGCGGGCGAACTCACTGCGAATCGAGAATCCGCGAGAGCTGCCCAGAACAAGGACGCGTGGATGACGGCGGGATGCGCCTTCCAGCTTGTAGGCCGGGTACGGAGACTTCGGCGTATATTTGGGATAGTAGAGAGCCGGCGAAACCTGCTGGATGTCAACGACCTCGCGCGGTGAGGCCAGTTCGCCGGATAGCCAGAGCGACAAAACGGCGAACGCTAGCGCGACGGCGATTGGAGCAAAGAACAGCACGCAGCGGAGGGCGAACCGCAGGGCTGCGTTAGAACTTGAAGTAGATGAAGCCTTCTGCGTTATGACCATAGTGAACGATGCTGGCGATGACCAGATAATAGAACGCCCATCTTCCCCAGACCGGCACTCTCGCGGGTATGGTCCACTGCCATTTTTCTATCGCTGACCAGAGAAACCAGACGGCCAAGCCCACCAGTCCTCGCAAAGTATCCTGTTCCAGAATTCCGCTGGCCTGAAACCCAGGCGCGTTCAGCCGCGAGAGGAAGTCAAAAGCTTCTGGCATCGTAGCGGCGCGCACGAAAACCATCGCCAGGGCCGCCAGATGAAACGTAAGAACGGGGCCGAAACAATTGGCCGCGCGATCCCACTGCGGATGTGTCTTGAAGAACCGGCTGCGTGTCTTGGCGCTCAGAGCGTCAACCACCAGGAACACACCGTGCAACAGGCCAAAGACCGCGAAGGTCCAGCTCACCGAATGCCACAACCCGATCAACAGCATGTTGACCATCAGGCTGAAGGCGAGTCCCCAATTGCCGGCCGCGCGGGTCGCCATCCGAAGCGGCATAAAGACGTAATCGGTGAGCCAGAGGGTCAACGTCATGTGCCAGCGCCGCCAATACTGGCTGATGCTCGTCGCCAGATAAGGCTCGTTGAAATTTTCGGGGCCATCGACGCCGAAGAGCCGGCCCACGCCGATGGCGATATCGGTGAGAGCGGAAAAATCGGCGAAGAGCTGCAGTGGAAAAATATAGAAGGCCGCGAGCGTCGACAGATGCGGCGAGAACGAGTCGGGGTAGGCCATCCCGACGATCAAGGCGAGATTGTCCGCCACGACGACTTTCTTGAAGCAGCCGAGCAACAAACGCTGGAGTCCGCTGCGCGCCAGCGCAATCGATGGGTTGAGATTGTGAACCTGCTCGAGAAAATCGCCGGCGCGCTGAATGGGACCGGCCACAATTTGAGGAAAGAACGCGACGTAGGCGGCGAAAGCGATGAAGTTCCGTTCCGCAGGAATCTTGCGCCAATAGACGTCCACGACGTAGCTGATGAGCTTGAAGCTGTAGTAAGAGATCCCGAGCGGGATGATCACGTTCTGGGTGGCGGCTGCGGCCATGCGTTCCAGCCCCGAGGAATTGCCGGCGAACACGGGCCCGAATAACGGCGCTATTTTGTAGAAGCCCAGGTAGGCGAGGAGTACTGTCACCGTGAGGGCCATGGCGCCGCATCCCAGGTTCCGGCCGAGTTCTCTTTTCTGACGGCTTTCGACCAGCCGGCCCATCCAAAACGTGAAGACCGTGGCAGTGAAGATTCCCGCAGCGGCGAGCGGGTTGGAGAGGATATAGAAGCCGTAGGAGGCCAGCAAGAGCCACAAGGGACGGGCCCGACGCGGGACCAGGTAGTATCCCAGGACAGCTGCGGTCAGGAAGAGCGCAAACTGGACGGAGAGATAGTTCACTGATCTTGCCGGCGCATTAGCGCGTTTTGTTTTTTATCAGCGATACGAGGTCGCCAACGTTGCGGAGGTTCGTAACTTCGCCGGTGGTGAACTTGATACGGAATCGGCGCTCAAGCGCGACGATCAGATCGATGTGGGTCAGCGAATCCCAAGCTTCGACATCGGCGGCGGTAGTCGTGTCCTGGATGGTAAGGCCCGGATCGCCGAAAACGTCACGAAAGGTGTCTACCATTTGAGATCGCACCTGTTCATCGTCCATCATGACCTCCGATTCAGGCAGTCTCACCGACCGCGCCACCTGCTTCGACCGAGCGCATAAACACCGTGGCGGGCCGGTAGGCCGAGACATCGAGCCGCCACCGGATCGAGCCCTGCGACCCGTCGGATTCAGCCTCGAACCCGAACTGGGCGTAGAAGTTCTTGACCATCGAGTTCTTGGCGGTAGGCCGGTATTCGCCGGCGATCCAGCGGTAGCCGCGACCGGCGGCGAATTCCACGATGTGATTCATCAAGTGCTGCTCGACACCACGTGTGAGCACCCGGCAGCTCATCAGCCAGTCGGTCAGGAACAGCTCCTGCTCCTGATGCTGCGCGATGACGATGGAAATGAGGCCGTGATCGCCCAAGCGATCGCGCAGCTCGGCGTAAATCGGATAGTAGCCAGGGTCGCGCATGAGCTCTTCGCACTCGGCTTGGCTGCGGCGATTCGTAGTGAGATTAAATTGATTGCTGCGCTGGAACAACTGGGCGATGCGCGTGATGCGTCGCGTGTCGAACCGCGTCACGAGGATTTCGGTTTCGAGCGATTGAAGATATTCTTCGACGCTGGCAAAGGAACTTTGCGTCTCTTCGCGCGCGGCCCTTTGCCGGTAGAGCTCGGTTCGCTGGGTGTCTTCGGCGGAGAATGAGCTGGTTTCAAAAAGGTTCAACTCGGCGATAGCGCGGATGTAGTCGGCAGGCTCCTCCGGCAGTTCGGGCACAATCACGCCGGGCAACAGCGTGCGCACCAGGTTTCTCTCGAAGGGGTTGTCGTCGAGGAAGACCATCGAGTCGAACCCGATATTGAGCGTCTCGCGAATCCGCCGGATGTTGTCGGCTTTGTTCTCCCAGTTGGCTGTGAACACCGCGATGTCGTCGCGGCGCAGTACCATTTCGGGATGCTCCAGGAACGGCTTCAGCGCGTTCTCCAGGTTGTTCTTGCTGCACACCGCCAGCAAGATTCCTCGTCTTTGGATCTCCCGCAAAAACGACTGAAATTCGTAGAAGCTTTCGCCGTCGCCATGGGCGCTCAGTTGGATTCCGTTGACGCCGTCGTCACCGATGACTCCACCCCACAGTGTATTGTCCAGATCCAAAACGACACATTTCACCGTGCGCCCGCGAATCGAAAGCACCACGTCCACGATGTTTTGAGCAACCAGCGGCAGATGCTCCAGCGCGCAGAACGTCTTGTACATGTTCCAGAACCGGTTGTCGAACCAGTGACGGCGACCAACATGCGAAGCGATCGCCTCAACGTCGTTGAGCAGGATCTGGGCCCGCGTCCGCGCGGCTTCTGCGATCTGGAGGTTCAGCGCCGTGACCACGGCATATAAGGAGTCGGCCACCTTGTGGTCGAAGTTTCCGAAAATCCGTTCGATTGGCAGCGCAAACGTGCTTTGGATTACAGGCGCAGAAGTACGCTCCCGGATCAGATCCCAGATACCGGCGATCCGACGCATCTCCTGGTCTAGGAACTCCGTGCCGGAGCCGGGTCGCCGGTAATAACGCATCCGGAGCGCCTGAACTGAATTCAAGATGACAATCGCGTCGGGAGCGAAGCGGAACAAGTCGGAATTGGCGTCGTGAACCTGCAGCTCGATCGCGTCGAAGGGGCCATCGAAGACTTCCAAGCGGATGCCATGTTCCGCAAACAAAACGATCAAGAGCGCAGCCAACTGCTGGGTTGCGGTGTCGCCCAGCAGCGCCAGCCGGAATGTCTCGCCGCAGGCGGAGAAGTCAACCTTCCTGCTCTTTTTGATTAGCTGAAAGTAATCCAGCTGGGTGGCCATAGACATCAATAAGCCGCAGTATAGCACTGGGAGTTTTGTGTGAAATGGTAATTTAGGTACCATTACGCTCCCAGCGCCCCCCAGTACCAGCGGAGAATAGTAAAGAGCTGGGACATTTCGGTTTTGGGAATCGCTGATCTGTCCGCGCTGTCCGCGCTCGGGTCCGGCGCCCCGTAATTCGTCCCGGCTCTTGCGGCGAGGCTACAGTATAATCTGGGCTTGGAACTCGGGGGGCCACATCGGAAGACACCTTGGCTCGGCTGGCTGATTGCGGCCTGTTTTTTCCTCCTCTTCGTTGCTTTGCGAACCAATGATTTCGCGGGCGTCGATGGCGCCTTGCGCTGCCTGGGAGTCTTCTTTAAGGGCGACCGGTTCCACGACAACAATCACATGTTGTATCCGTTCTGGGTTGGCGTGTGGGCCAAGGCGAATTCGTTGCTGGGCATCCGCGCCCAGGATGCGATTCAGTACCTCAGGATGACACAATGCATGAACGCCTTCGCCGCCTCCGCCGTAATCGGGTTCCTCTACTATCTGATCGAATCCGTCTCGAACATGAAAGCGGCAATCCTGGGGAGCCTGATGTTCGGATTCTCCAGTACGGTGACGCTGCAAGCCACAACGTCGGACGAACCAGTGGCGGGATTGTTCTTCGCGACGCTGTCGCTGGCGATTCTGGCGTTCGGCATAAAGCATTCGAGCGCTGCGGCCGTCTTTGTGGCGGGATTCGCTATGTCCGCCGCTTTGGCGTCCTATGAGGCGATGGGTACGGTGGTTGGAGCCGCTATACTGGTGTGCTGTTTTTGGCCCGCCGATTCATCGGCCCGGCCATTCGGCGTGATGCGCCGCCTTCTGATTGCCGGGGCGGGCAGTGCCGTCGGAGTGCTCGTCGTGTACGGGTGGGCTTACGCCAGCCAAGGAGTGCCTGTCGCGAAAATGCCGGCTCAGTTCCTGGCGCTGGGTGGCGCCCCCGGCATTTACACCGGCCCGGAGCTGATCCCCACTAAAGTCGCCAACACTCCGTTTGGGCTCATTCAATGGCTGTTTGCCGCTGTCCCGGATGACTACAGCGGGATTCGCGCCTTGTTGCATCATTCACATCGATTGTTCTGGCTCGCCACGGTGCTCGCGGCTTTCGCCTTTATCGCGATTCTCTTCTTTCTGACGGCCCAGGCCTGGCGAAGTGCCTCGGAGTCTTTCCCGCGCCGGCGTGTGGCGCTGCTCGCCGGAATTGCGTTGTTCATCGGAGCTCCCCTCTGGTATTGGGGACCGAACAATCCAAAGATGTGGCTGTTTCCATTGTTCTGCGTCATCTTTGCGGTGGCGGCCGGCTGGGCCCGGGGGCGCCTGACACAGGGGCGCCGGCGGTTGCTGACTGCTTGTCTGTTCGTGTGCTTACTCGCGGAAATCGCAAGAAGCGCACCTTTTCTGGTTAGGACGCATGTTGAGCCCACTCCTCACTTAGCCGAGGCAGCTGCGCTTTCGAAAATCGTGATGCCGGAAGATTGGGTGGTTCTGGACTTCGACGACGTGTCCACGCTGTGGCAGACGATTTGGGGCGAACATGCCAACTGCTTGTTGTTTCCCGCGTCGAACGTCACATCGGCCGGCGAATGGCTGGAGCGGGCAAAAGCGGCCTCTCGCGCAGGCCATGGCCGGCTGCTGTTTGTCGAAATCCTGCAAAAGAGCAGAGCCGAATGGGACCCGTTCCTGGGTGCCAGAGTGAAGATCCCTTTCGACTTCCTCAGTGAATACCGGAAACGCGCAATGCCGCTCCAGGCGCCCGGAGGCCCGCCGGTTCATGTTTGGCAGTACACGCCGGCCACACCTTGAGCGCCGCACGCTTCCAGTCTGGTAGCGTACACTGGAAAAGTTTCCATGCGCGTACAACCCGCCCGCTTATTTCTTGTCTTCACTCTGCTTGGTCCGCCGGTGCTGCTCCACGCACAGACTGACGAGATCCAGGTCTACGACGCCGCGATCGCCGAGCCGGGCATTTTCAACTTAATGATCCACACCAATTTCACTCCGATTGGACGGAAGACCCCCGACTATCCCGGCGCGATCATAGCGAACGACTCGTTCCAGACCACCGCCGAATGGGCCTATGGCGTCACGCCCTGGTTTGAGCAGGGGCTATACCTGCCGGTAACCACTCCTCACTCGACGAACCACGGGGCGACGATTGACGGCTTCAAGCTTCGCGAGCTGTTTGTGCGGCCGCGCGCCGACGAGCACACCTTCTTTTACGGCGTCAACTTCGAGTTCAGCGTGAACGCCCACTATTGGGAGTCGAGACGCATCAGTTCCGAAGTTCGGCCTATCGTCGGATTGCATTTGAAGCCATGGGACTTCATATTCAATCCGATCGTGGACACCGATTACACCGGCGGCTTCAAGAACCTGGAATTCAATCCCGCGACGCGCGTGGCGTATAACTTCAACGACCGGTGGGCCGTTGCGGCTGAGGAGTACGCCGGTTTCGGGCCGCTGCATGAGTTCCTTCCGACGAACCAGCAATTCCAGGAAGTCTGGGCGGTCTTCGATCACACCAGCAAGATTGTGAATATCGAAGCCGGCGTCGGCGTCGGCTACACGGGCGGAGCGGACCGGCTAACGTTCAAATTGATGGTATCGCGCGACTTGAATTCCAAAGGCAAGGATTAGACACCGGTCCTTTAGGTCACCGGGCCCGCTAAGCTGATTGGAGGGAGAGCCGAGGGCAATGACGAGAGTCCACTACATCACCGAACTGGAAGCGGTCCGCGGGAACCTGGTGCAAATGGGCGAGACCACCATCCTGCTTTTCTCAGAAGCGCTGCGGGCGGCTGAAGATCCGAGCCAGGGCCCATCGGCGCGGGCAAGCGAACTGGAAGCGCAAACCGATCATCAGCACCGGCTCATTCACGATCAGTGCCTGAGCCTGATCACGCTGCAGGCGCCCGTCGCCGGGGACGCGCGCTTGTTGACTGGGATTCTTGATGCGATCGTCGATCTGGAGCTGATCGGAGATTACGCCTACGAAATCGTGACGCTCAGCTCTTCGATCGGCCGCAAGCCGCCCACGCAAATCCTCAGCCAGTTCGCCGAAGCCGGCGCGAAGATTCGCGAATGCCTGACGACCGCGATCAATAGCTGGCGCAACAAGGATCGCGCCGAGGCGCTTTCGATCCGGCCCAGGGAGAGCGCCATCCGGTCCGAATGCGACAACCTTTACGAAAAGCTCTCGCAGCTGGTGTCGACTCCCGGCGAAGGATCTGCTTATGTGGATCTCATGCTGATGTGCAAGCACCTGGAGCGCATCCTGCGCCATGCGGTGTGCGTCGCGGAACAGGCGGCCGAAGCTGCGCCGCGCAGAGCGGAAGCTTAGAAGTCAGCCTCAAGCGGGCGGGATCGAGAGGGCCTCTAACGCCGGGTTGACGGCACCGTCGATTCGGTTCATACTTTGGTCCAAGGGGGCGTTTCATGGTTTACCCTCGCGTCGCTCTGCTCGCGCTTGCTGCGTTGGTTTTCGCGCTGCAATTTCCCGCTTCCGCGCAAACAGTCATTTCCACGCATTCCGGCACGCTCTACTTCTTTGAAGGCGCGGTCTTCATCGGCGAACAGCAGGTGGAGCAGAAGTTCGGCCAGTTCCCGGACATCGGCCAGGGCCATCAGTTGTGGACCAAGGACGGGCGGGCTGAGGTCCTGCTGACGCCCGGCGTTTTTCTGCGCGTCAATAAGAACAGCGCGATTCGCTTGGATTCCGATCAGCTGTCCGATACACGCGTTGCGGTGCTGGACGGCTCCGCCATTCTCGAAGTCCGGGAGATCGATGCGAACACGTCGGTCACGCTCACTTATAAGAACTGGCAACTGCGGGGCGCGCAGCGCGGCGTCTATCGCGTCGATTCCAACCCGGCGCAGGTGCGAGTGTACCGCGGCGAGATTCAGGTTTGCGCTGCAGGCGCCAAGGACGGCGTTACTGTCAGAGATGGAGAGGAACTGCCGTTCGCGCCCGTCCTGGTAGCCGAACAGGCGCCACCCGCGGCTCCCGACGATTTCAAGACCTGGGCGATGAGCCGCAGCATGGCCATCGCTTCGGACAATGCCACCGCCGCCGGCATTTTGGACGATCCTGGCCAAATCGATGCCGACGGCCTGGCTACCGGAGGCTTCAGCTATTTCCCGCTGACCGGTGTTCCATCGTTGGGTGTTGGAAACCCGTACGGCGTGAGCTTCTGGAGCCCATACCAGCCGGCTCTGGGATCAATTTATTCGTATCCATCGATCTGGGCGAATCCGGTGTACGGATATGGAGTGCGCGCTCCGTACCTCGGCATCGGGTCCCGCTCTTTCCTTCCCGGCCGGACCACGTTCCCGTCGCGGATCGGCGGCGCGGGCACCGGGATTGGAATGCACCCAGGCGGAGTGAACACCTACAGGCCTTACGCGCCTTCGTTCATCTATCGGCCGCCTGCCAGTCCGGGAATTTCGCCGGTTCACCCACCTGTGGTCCGCGGGATCGGACACCGCTGAGGAGATTCGCGCACACCGCTATTTGGAAGGCGCGTAATAGCCGAGTCTCCAGTGCACTTTGAGGTTGGCGAGGCCTGGCGGTTCGTTCACCTTCAGTTCCACCTTCCGGTATTTCCCGTCCTTCGCTTGATTCTTGGGTGAATACGCCAGAACGTATTGGTTCCGCAGCTCAACGCCGATTCGCGAGGCGACGCTCGGCAGATCGCTAGGATCGGTGGCGCTGAAGGCCCGCCCGCCGGTCTGCTCGGCTAGTTGAGAGAGCAAGCGTGGCCCGGAGACTTCCTCCTTGCTGAGGCCAAATGACAGAACCGGCTCGAAGACGCCCATGGCGTAGACCTGCACGTCGGCTTCGCGCACCAGGTCTTGAATCTCGCTGGCGGAGTACTTACTGTTGTTATCGCCGCCGTCTGAGATGATCACAATCGCCTTGCGTGCATTCTTGGCCTTCTTCATCTCCTGGAGCGCCAGTTGGGCAGCGTCCAGCAGCGCGGTGAGCCCGCCCGGCTGGATTGCCATTAGCTTCTGCTCGATCTCTTCCATGTTGCTGGTGAATCCGGATGTCAGCTGCGCGTGATCGCTGAATTCAACCAGAAAGGCTTCGTCCTGCGCGTTCATGGTCTTCAGGAAATCGAGCGCGGCTTCCCCCGACGTGCGGAACTTGTCGCCCATGCTGCCGCTGGTGTCAAATACCAGGCCGACCGAGAGAGGCGCATCTTCGCCGGAAAAATGGGCGATGGTCTGCTCCACGCCGTCCTCGTAGAGATGAAATTGCGTCCGTTGGAGACCCAGCACGAAGCGATTGAGCGGATCGGTGACGCTGGCGGGAATCAGCACCAGCGTCGAGTCAATTTTGAAGCGCGGTGCGGACTCCTCGGTCTGAGCGGGAGTTTGGGCAGCGCACGCGCCAGCGACGATCACAAGCCATGTCGAAAAAATGACGCTGTAACCGGCCCTCGGTGGCGGCACGACAACTCCTGACTAGTTGAGAGTTTATCAGTTCCGGCGTGTACACTTGCAGCGCCTGAATAGGCCGTATAGAAACTTTCGATGAAGCAGCGGCGGATTGATCCGATAGAATAAGCAGCAGAGTACTCTGTCGGCTCGCTTTACTCCTCGTCCGTAGAATTTCCCGGCTCAAAACTACTCGGAGGAAGTGTGTCTATACGCTGCATAATTGCACTTGTGTTTCTATCCGCCGGCCTCAACGCTCAGATACTGCCGCCGCTCGCAGGAAATCATTCGATCTCGTCAGACACCTACTGGCCGGATCACGGCGAGCAGCAGATGTTCCCCGACCTGCCGCAAAAGGCCTCGCCGCGCCCCATGGCCGGAGTTGTTTCGCTGCATGATCTGGAGCATCCCATCCCGGAAAAGGCGCTGCGCGCCGCCTTCGAAGGCCAGCGGCTGGCCAGGGCCAACAAGACCATGAAGGCCATCAAGAAACTGGAGCAGGCGGTTCGGATCGCACCGCGCTATCGCGACGCCCACAACGACCTGGGTGTGCAATATGCGGTGCTCCTGCGGTTTGCCGACGCGCGAGCGGAGTTCCAGAAAGCGCTCGAAATCGGCCCGCCGGCCGAGCCCATCTATTTGAACTTGGCCCTGAGCTGCGCCGCGGTCGGCGATTCAGCGCAGGCCAGTGTCTTCGCGCGAAAAACGCTGGATCTGGACCCGCACAACGCCGTTGCGCTCAAGCTGCTGGAAAGCTCTTCGGCGCACTAGAGCAGGCAGCCCCGCAATCCTCGCGACACGCTATTTCTGCTCTGCCGGTACGGTCTTCGACGGGCCCATTCCGACAATGTAGAGCATACAATCGCCTTCCTTGGCTCCGTCGTAGTGGATCTGGTTGGAGTGGTCGATCACCAGGCTCCCCGCGGGCACCGGATACGTGCTGTCCGGATCGTACTTCGGCCCGGTGCCGACCCACCACGTGCCCGAAATCACCCAGATGTAGCGCTCCTCAGGGTGATAATGGGGCCGGCTCATGTGGCCCGGATGCCACTTGATGAGCTGGATATAGATGCCCGCTTTATTCGGATCACCCTGGATGGTAGCGACGTCGGCGTTCTCGCTCTTGCGCCAGTTGATCTGGTCGGGCAAGGTGATCGAAATCATCTTGGGATCGGGCTTCTCGGCGGCGCGGCCCGGCAGCACCGGAAGCAAAGCCGCAGCGGCCAGGGCCGAGACCAGCAAACGTTGTGAAGGTGACATGATGTTCTCCAGCTTCTCCATACGCTAGCACGAATTTCGCGCCGCGCCCGCCAGAAATGAGGAACGAACGCGCCTCGTGCGGCGTATCCCTCCTTGGGCTTCAGCCAAATTCTCTTCCGGCGATACTAAAAGAATCCTATGCCGAACCGATTGAAAACCACGGTGGTAACCCTGTTCGTTCCTCTGTTGCTGGCCGCTGACGTTTCCGCTCAATCGGAACTGAGCGTTCAGCCCGCGGCGGGGCGATTGGGCTGGCTGACGCGTCCTTATGAAGCGCCGAGTGTCCCGGAAATCCGTTTGACGAACTCTCCCCGCTTGAACGAGCTGATTCGGGCCGGGAATCTGTATCTGACGGCGCCGGATGTCGTCGCGCTGGCGATCGAGAACAACATCGACGTCGAAGTGCAGCGCTACGGGCCGCTCCTCAGCGCGCAAGTACTCAAGCGCGCCCAGGGCGGAGGGGCTTTGCGAAGCGTCGGATTGGGAGTGGCGCAAGGTCCGCAGAGCGTCAGCCTGCAGGGCGTCAGCGTCAACAGCTCGGGAGGCGTCACGCTGTCCGGCGGCAATGGTGTCAGCTCCGGGGGCGGCATCGTAACCCAATTGGGTCCTAATATCCCCTCGCTCGATCCGTCGCTGTTCGCTTTCGCCAGTTTCCAGCACGCCAGCATTCCGCAGAGCAACACGTTTCTGATCGGAACCGACGCTCTGATTCAGGATACCCGCAGTTTTCAATTGCAGTATTCGCAGAATTGGGACTTCGGATTGACGACGCAGATGACCTACGCCAACAGCCACTTTCACGTGAACAGCAATTTTTTCACCGTGAACCCGTACACCTCCGGCGACCTGGATCTGCAGATCACGCAAAATCTGTTGCAAGGATTTGGCAGCGCCGTGAATGGCCGCAACATTCGAGTGCAGCGGAATAATGTCAAGGTCAGCCGGCTGCAGTTTGAGCAGCAGGTGGTCGTCACGGTTTCGGCCGCGCTCAATTTGTATTGGGATCTGGTCAGCTTCAACGCGGACGTGCGCGCCCGCGAGCAGGAGGTCCGGACCGCGGAGCAGCTTCTGGCCGACAACAAGCGGCAGGTGCAGATTGGCGCGTTAGCGGAGATCGAAGTGACGCGCGCCGAAGCGCAGCTCTACTCCAGCCAGCAGGACCTTGTGGTTGCGCAGACCAATCTGCGGCAACAAGAGACCATCTTGAAGAACGCGCTGTGCCGCGATGGCATCTCGGCGGCCGGCCTGGAGAATGTTCACATCGTGCCGCTGGATCAGATCCCGGTCCCGCCCAGCGACAAGTTGCGCCCCGTGCCGGAGCTGGTGAATGAAGCGCTCGCCGAGCGGCCGGAAATTCAGCAGTCGCGGCTGAACATCCAGAGCAATGAGATGAACCTGGTGGGCATCAAGAATTCGCTGAAGCCAAGCCTGCAGGTCTTCGCCGAGTTGACCAACAATGGCTTGACCGGCGAATTGACGGCCCTGGGCGCCGGTGCGCCCGGAGCCGACTACCTGGCGGGAGGTTACGCCAATCTGCTCGCTCAAATCTTTCGCCGCAATTTCCCCAACTACTCGGCGGGGGTTTCGCTGAACATCCCGCTGCGCAATCGCGCGGCGCAGTCCGACTACGCTACCAGCGAACTGGAGCTTCGGCAAAACCAGCTCAATCTGCGCAAGAACGTCAATCAAGTGACGGTGGACGTGCAAAACGCCGTCATCGGGTTGCAGCAGGCCCGCGTGCGCTACGAGGCTGCGTCCAAGGCGAGAGAGCTGCAGGAACAGACTCTGGCGGGCGATCAGCGCCGCTACGCGCTCGGAGCCACCACGTTTTTTCAAGTCATCCAGGACCAGCGCGACCTGGCCACGAGCCAAAGTTCGGAAGTGCAGTCGATGGCCAACTACACGCATGCGCGCATCGCGCTGGACCAGGCTCTGGGTGAGACGCTCGAGGTGAATCACGTCTCACTGGACGAAGCACTGACTGGGCGCCTTTCGCGCGATTCCGCGCTGCCGGCGAATCTTCCGGGAGGCCGGCAATGAATCCTCGCAAATTGATGGCCATCGCTCTCTGCTTGACGTCGCTGACGTGGGCCCAGCAGATAGGACCGGTCCGCCCGCAAGCGCCCGTCATGGTCCGTCCTTACCTGCCGGTTACCGTTCCATCGGTTCGCCTGGAAAATTCCAGCCGACTACAGCAGCTCATCCGCGCAGGCATGCTGTACCTGACCGCGCAGGACGCCATCGCCCTGGTGCTGGAAAACAATATCGACCTCGAAGTGAGCCGCTACAACCCGTTCATCTCGGAGTGGAACCTAGAGCGCGCCGAAGCAGGCGGCGCACTGCCCGGCGTTCCCAGCGGGGCGTCGCAAGCCGGATCGGTCGCGAGCGGCCAAGGCGTATTGGGCAGCCAGTCCGCCGCCGGAGTCACCGCGCCGGGCGCGAGTCTTTCGAAAGGCGGCACGACCAACGCGACCATCTCGCAGATCGGGCCGGTCACGCCCAACCTGGATCCTATCGTGCAGGAGACCACCTCCTTCGCCCATACCAGCTCGCCGCAAGTGGACTCGGTGCAGAGCCAGGTAGCGAACCTGATTCAGGCAACGCACGTTTACACCGGCAGCTATCAACAAGGCGTCATCAGCGGCGGCGTCGTGTCGGTGAACTACAGCGAGCACTACCTGAACGAGAATGCGCCCAGCGACGTTCTCAATCCGTCCGTGGCGCCCAGCCTGGGCATCTCCATCCAGCACAATTTCCTGCGCGGTTTCGGTGCGGCGACGAATGCTCGCACCATTACGGTCTCGCGAATGAACCTGAATACCACGGAGCTCAACTTCAAGAACCAGGTGATGGGGCTGGTGAGCCAGGTCCTGAATCTGTATTACGGGCTCGCGGCGGACTACGAAGATCTCCGCGCCAAGCGCACCGCTTCGGAAACGGCGCAGACATTTCTGAAGGACGTCAGACGGCAGATCGAAATTGGCTCGGAGGCGCCCAGCGATGTCATCACCGCCGAGTCCCAGGCCGAGAGCGCCTCGCAGGCCGTATCGGACGCCGACGCGACGCTGCGCCAGCAGGAGCTTTCGCTCGAAAATCTGATCACCCGTACCGGCACTGCCGACCCGCTGCTCGCCAATGTGCGCATTATTCCCATGGATTCGGTCACGGTGCCTCCAGCCGACAGTCTTCCGCCGGTTGATCAGATGGTGCGCCAAGCGCTCGCCAACCGCCCGGATCTGGCTGCGGAACTGGCCAGCGAAAAGGCGAACCAAATCAACTCGCTGGGAACCAAGAACGGCATTTTGCCAACGCTACAAGGCATCGCGGTAACCAGCCAGGCTGGATTGGCCGGCACACCGCGCACTGTGACGTTCGACGGATTCACCGAGCACGCTGATCCGCGTTTCAAAGGCGGCATCGGAACCGCGCTTGGCCAAGTGTTCCACCGCGACTTTGCCACCGATGTCGCGGGCGTCTTCTATCAGTCGCCAATACGCAACCGTCAGGCGCAAGCCGACTACGCGATCGATCAACTGCAGCTCCGCCAGACGCAGCTCACAAATCGCAAGGATTTCAGCCAGGTGGAAGTGGACGTTCGAAACGGCGTGGTCGCTCTGGAGCAGGCCCGTGCCCGCCTGGAGGCCGCGCAAAAGAACCGGGAGTTGGAGCAGCAGCTCTACGACGGCGAAGCGCAGCGTTTTCGCCTGGGCGCATCCACGCCCTACAATGTCGCGGTCCAGCAGCGCGATCTCATCAATGCGCAGTCCACGGAGCTGGCGGCGAAGGTCGCGTACGTCAACGCACGCATCGGCCTGGACCAGACACTGGGCGCGACCCTGGAGGTCAATCACGTCACGTTGGAGGAAGCCAAAAGCGGGAAGATTTCGCGGCCTTCGACGGCTCCCTAGCCTCCAAAAAACACCGCACGGACGGGCCCAGGACTGGTAAAATAAAGGGTGCGAATTCCATCGTGGACAGGGCGCTTCAGCCCCGTATTTTCTAGGAGTTAACCTTTGGCCGATCCACAAGACCCGAATACTCCCACTCCGCCTCCTGGCGGCGGCTCGCAGATGCCTCTGGGAGGGGACGGAAAGCAGAACCTGATCCCGATCAACATCGAAGACGAGATGCGCCGGTCGTATCTCGACTATGCCATGAGCGTGATCATCGGGCGCGCGCTGCCCGACATCCGCGACGGCCTGAAGCCCGTGCATCGCCGCATTCTGTTCGCCATGAGCGAGATGGGCCTGGTCTTCAACCGCGCCTATCGCAAATGCGCGGGCATCGTCGGCGAAGTGCTGGGCAATTACCATCCGCACGGCGATGCCTCGGTGTACGACGCGTTGGTTCGCATGGCCCAGGACTTCTCGCTGCGCTATCCGCTGGTGGATGGCCAGGGCAACTTTGGTTCGGTGGATGGCGATCCGCCCGCTGCCTATCGATACACCGAAGCGCGGCTTTCGCGCATCGACACGGCGCTGCTCGAGGACTTAGATAAGGAGACAGTCGATTTCCGGCCGAACTTCGATGAACGGCGCCAGGAGCCCGAGGTACTGCCGACGCGCGTTCCCAACCTGCTGATCAACGGATCGTCTGGTATCGCCGTGGGCATGGCTACCAACATCCCGCCCCATAATTTGACGGAGATCATCAACGCGACCATTCTTCTGGTTCAAAAGCCCGATACGCATTTGAGCGAGATCGTGAATCTGGTGCAAGGCCCGGACTTTCCAACCGGGGGTTTTATTCTCGGCCGTCAGGGAATTCTCGATTACTTCACCAAGGGGCGAGGTACGCTCAAGCTGCGCGCCAAGGCCGCGACCGAAAAAATCGGCAAGGACCGTGAAGCGATCATTGTCACCGAGATTCCTTACCAGGTGAACAAGGCCAGGCTGATCGAGACCACAGCCGGGTTGGTCAACGAGAAGAAGATCGAAGGCATCTCGGAAATTCGCGACGAAAGCGATCGCGACGGCATGCGCATCGTGTTTGAGCTGAAGCGCGGCGAGCAAGCTGAAGTCATTCTGAACAACCTGTACAAGCACACGCAGCTCCAGGTGAATTTCGGCGTCATCATGTTGTCCATCGTCGGCGGCCAGCCGCGCGAGCTGGGCCTGGCCGATGTGCTCAAGCGCTTCATCGATCATCGCATCGATGTGGTTCGCCGCCGGACGGATTACCTGCTGCGGAAGGCGCGGGAGCGCGAGCACATTTTGCTCGGCTTCAAGAAGGCCATCGAGAACCTGGATGCGGTGATCAAGCTGATCCGGGCGGCCAAAACGCCCAAGGAAGCGCGCGATGGCCTGATCACTCAGTTCGAATTTACCGAACGACAGGCGCAGGCCATCATCGAATTGCAATTGCAGCGCCTGACGGGCATGGAGATCCAGAAAATCCTGGACGAGCTGGTTGCAATTGAGAAAGAGATCGCCGAATACCTGGAGATCCTCGGCTCCGACAAGAAGCTGCGGAGCATCATCGTGCAGGAGCTGAAGGATGTCCAGAAGGAGTTCGGCGACGAGCGCCGCACGCAGATCATCGAGGACACCGGCGAGATTCATCTGGAAGACCTGATTCAGGTGGAAGACGTCGCGGTGACCGTCACGCACGGCGGCTACCTGAAGCGCACGGCCGTGGATACCTACCGCAGGCAATCGCGCGGAGGCAAGGGACGCATCGGCATGGGCACCCGCACTGAAGACGTGGTGGAGCACCTGGTGGTGGCGTCCACGCACGCCTATCTGCTGGTGTTTACCACCAAGGGCCGGGTGTTCTGGTTAAAGATTTACGAAATCCCCGACGCGGGCACGGCCGGCAAGGGCAAGCACATATCCAGCCTCTGCAATCTGCAGCCCGACGAAGCGGTGAAAACGTTCCTGCCCGTCAAGGATTTCGTGCCCGGCCAGTTCATCGTGATGGTGACCAAGCAGGGCGTCATCAAGAAATGCGAACTCACCGAGTTCGACAATCCGATGTCGCGCGGCATCATCGCCCTTTCGCTCGACGACGGCGACGAACTGTTGGGGGCGCGGCTGACCAGCGGCGACAACTACATTTTCCTGGGCACCCACGACGGCAAAGCCATCCGCTTCCATGAAAAGGATGTGCGCGCAATGGGCCGGCCGGCGCGGGGAGTGCGCGCGATGGATCTGGCCGAAGGCGACTTGATTATCGGCGCCGAAGTGGTGGAGAAAGAGGGCCTCATCCTCTCCATTTCCGAGAACGGCTACGGCAAGCGCACGCCGCTCGAAGACTACCGCCTCACCGCGCGCGGCGGCAAGGGCGTCATCAACATGAAGGTGACGCCGCGGATCGGCAAGGTGGTCGCGATTCTTTCCGTCAAGGAAGACACCGACCTGATGATCATCACGCGCGACGGCAAGATCATCCGGCTGGAGTCGGGCGAGATCCGGCAAGCCGGCCGGTCGACGCAAGGCGTGCGCCTGGTGCGCATGGAAGAAGGCGATCAGGTGGCCGCGGCCTCGGTGATTCCAGACGCAGGCGAGAACGGCGGAGCGAATGGAAGCAACGGGCAGGACGACCTGCCGCTGCAGTAGTTGCCTGGGGTAGCGAGCCGGTTTACGGCCGGGGAACGGGCCGCAGCACGCTCACTTGTGCGCCGCGTTCCAATTCCGCCGCGCGGCGGTTATCTTCCCGCGCTCCATTCTGGTCGCCCATCGCGCGCCGGGCGACTGAGCGGTTCCGGTAGGCATTGGCGTACTCGGCGTTCAGGCGAATGGCTTCGGAAAAGTCCGCAATGGCCGGTTCGTACTGGTGCATGCGCAGCCGGGCATAACCGCGTGCGTTCAGCGCGAGCGCATTGGACGGGTCGATTTGCAACGCCTGGTTGAACGCGATGACCGCTTCCTCGAACTTCTCCTGTTCGGAAAAATCGCGGCCTTTGCGATACCAGCGATTGGCGTCCCGCAGCTTGTGAGCCACGTCTACGGTGGGCTGCTCCAACGGGCGGCTGGCAAGGCGCGAGGGCGCCGTGGGAATTGGCTGTGGGGCTGAGACGGCCACAGGCACCCGGCGCGCAGGTACCGGATTAGCCGGTGGCGCCGCGACGGGCGGCGCAAATGCCAACGGGTCCCTGACCGGCGCTGGCCGGACTGCTGCAACCGCCGGAGCGGGGGCCGGCAGGGGAGGAACGGCAGCCAGCGGCTGCGCGACGGGAGGCTGCGTCACTGCCGGTGGTTGGGGCGCAGGGGCGGGCTGTGGCGGCCTCGCAGCGGCGGCCTCCTTGGTCTGCAGCATCTTTTGAGCCGTTGCCAGCAGAGCGGTCGCTTCCGACGGGTTTTGACCGTTCAGCATCGCCCGGTTGATGTCGTCCAGGGCCGGCTGCGTGGCGCCCGTGGCCAGGTAGAACTCGGCGCGGCACACATATCCGGCGGCATCGCCCGGTTTCAACTCAATCGCTTTGTAACAATCCTGGAGAGCCTTGGACGCCTCGCCCTGGCTGCGGTACAGCGCCGCGCGCCCGAGATAGGCTTTCTCCGAGTCCGGGGCGAACTGGATTGCCTGCGAATAGTCGGCCAGAGACTCGTGCTGCTTGCCCGCCTGCTGGTGCAGATTCGCCCGCAACAGATATCCGTCCGGGCTGTGCGGCGTTCGCTGGACCACCTGGTCGGCGTCGGCGATCGCTTCGGCGGTTTTCCCCATCGCCCCCTGCGCCAGCGCACGTGTGGCGTAGGCCTGGGAATTATAGGGTTGGATGGCCAGCGACTTGCTCAAATCGGCGACGGCGTTGGCATAGTCGCCCAAGGCGTAATGGCAGTATCCGCGATGCAGGAAAGCCGAGTCGTTCTTCGGGTCCAGGGTAATCGCCTCGGTGAAGGCTTCCACAGCCGGACCGTACGCCTTCACGTCTTCCGACTTGCGGCCCCGTTCATAAGCATCCCGCGCCTTCTGCCAGTCCGAAGAGGAATCCGAGGAGTTCTTTCCGCTCGCGGCCGCCTGTACGGTAGTCTCCTTAACCTTTTTCCCTTCCTTGGCTTCGCGCGCCAGATCCTTTACCGAGGACTGGAGGTCTTTGATCTGTTTCTGTAGCTGCGAGAGCGTCTGCTGGAGTCCCAAGATGGCACTGGTGATATCCGGCTTCTGCACTTCATCGCTGACCAACCAGCCGCAAAAGACGACAAGTAGGACGATGGCAGGCAGGATGTACCGTAGGCGCGACAGCATGGCAGCTCAGACGCGGGAGAAAACAAGTATAACAGGTTCCGTGAGGCCTGTGACATTAAGGTTAGCGCCTAATTGACGGAACCAAAACGCCTTAGCAAGCGGAGTTAGCTTCCCAACTCGTTCCGGATTTCCTGTGCCACCGCCCGGGCCTGCTCGATGGCTCCGATCTCGAAGCTGATGGCGCCCACCCGCGGGTGGCCGCCGCCGCCGTACCGTTCGCAGATGGTCGCGAGGTTGTGCTCGGGCAACTTACGTGCCCAGGGATTCGACCCCACCGAAACCTTGGTGCGGAAGCTGGACGTGCTCACCGACACCGTGTAGGTGGAATCGGGGAACAGGTAGTAGGGGATGAACTTGTTGTAGCCTTCCAGATGGTCGCCGATCAAATCGAAAAAAATAACGCCGTTCCCGGTTTGCGCGCGCTTGCGTATGATGTCGATGGAGCGGATGTGGCGCTCATGCAAGGGGGTGTAGATCTCCTGGATCTCCGGTTCCCGGACGATTTCGCCCAGCTTCCGGTGCCGCATCCAGCGGATGATCTGGTGAATGATCTCCGATCCTTTGGCGTTTTCGATGACCAGGGTGAGTTGCATGGCGGGCTCGCGCAACTCCACAGCCTCCTGCGCGCTTGCGTAGCGGGCGCCGTCGATGATATCGGCCCAATTCACCAGCTCAGCGAGGTCCGGCGCTTCATAGCCGAATTTGTTGCGCGTGATCTCGGCGATGAACTTGGTGCAGGAACTGTAGGACGGGTCATAGAGCTTTTGGCCGCTGCGATCCTGGCGGAAGTGCTCGGCGTCGGACAGACTCAGAAACGCGCTCTGGTGATGATCGAACCACCAGGTCAGCTTGGGATTAGGTGAATATTTGAAATCCACAATGGCGTTGACGTCGCCGTCGAAGAGGCTGTCCTCGAAAAGCTGGGAGGCCTTATGGGCCAAGCCGGTGAATTCAAACTGCGCATCCTGGGCGTACTTGCCCTCGTAGAAGCGGCTGAAAAAAGCTGCCGACGCCGCTCCGTCGAAACAGTGATCGTGGTAGAGAATCCTCACCAGCATGGACAAATTTCCGTCTGAAGCAGGAAAACCATCCAGCTTGCAACAAGTGAGGGGGTAAATGCAAGTCGCCAAAACCGGAACAACCCGCAGGCGGGATTATTCGACGTTGTATTCGTTTCGTAGCGCTTCCAAATTCTTGAGCGCGAGCGAATGAAACGGACTCTCGATGCCGGCGCACAGCTTGCTGAATTTGGCGGCTTCGACGGCATGCGCTTTGTCGCCTAGTTCGGCGGCCAGAGCGTAGTTATCGTAGCCGAGATAAAAGTAAGCCGCCGCCAGCAGGCGGGGATTTTGGCTGACGTATTCCAAGGCGTTCCGCAGGTAGCGGTCCGACAGCCCATATTTGGCTTGCTTGCCGTAAATCACGCCGGCCATCCAGTCCGCCCATCCGGTGAACTTGGCTCGCTTCTTGGCCCAATCTCCGTCGCTCATCTCTTGCGGCTTCGGCTTGGTCTGCATTAGATCCAGGATCCGCAGCGAGTAACTCAACACGCGCGGCAGATCTTTGTCCAGGTTCATGTAGTGGTCCGCGATGGTCATGAGGAAGTCCTCATTATCGGGGTCCTTCTCTACGCCGTCCTCGGCGATTTGAAGGGCCTTCTCAGGATTCAACGATGCCAGTTCGATCACCGTCGGTTTCTTGGCCATGGCGAGGAAGGTGCTCTGCGGGTTGCGCTGCTGGATCGCCTGGACCAATTGATCGCGCTTCTGGTCGTCCGTCTCCTTGGTGGCCAGCGTGGCGAGGCTGAACTCGGAGTAGCCCTGGACGCGTTTGGCGAATTCCATCTGCTTGGCCCACTCGGCGGCGTCATCCGGGTCGGACGGTTTGGGATGCTGCAGCGTGCCGGCGGCTAAATCCCACGCCAGAGTGGCATACTTCGCGGTCAAATCGGGATTGTTCAATGCTTCGGCGGCCTGAAGGGCATCGTAAGCCGAATCGACATCGTTCGGATCCACGGCCAGCAGCGCGTCGGCCGTGGCGACGACTTTGTCATACTGCTTGGCGTCCATGTAAATCGGAAGCAGTTCTTCATACACCCAGGCGATGGACGTGGTTTTGGGATATTGCGCCACGTATTTCTCCAGCAGCGCCAGCTTGCGCGCCACGGTGGGCTCCTGCTGGATTCGCTGGAGCAGAATTCCGTCCTGGCTTTCCGGATCGACGTCCAGCTTGTGCCGGTCCGCTGCCGGCGCTCCAACGGCCACCAGCAGGGCCAACGCCGGAACACAAAGCTTCATGAGTCTCCCTCCTGTGTGCTGAGGAACGGACAACCATTCAAGAAGCTCGGATTGTCTAGGGGCGAACTTTAGCGGTCTACCTTAGGACGTTGGTACCGGCGAAAAGCCTACTTGAAGACTGTAGGAGCGGTACCGCTAGAAGCCCAGGTCTTTGCTCAAGGATGCCGCGGCGCTATCGAGTGCGGCCGTGGACGGCAGGCTGCCTTGCGCCATCGCGGCGTTGCCGCCGCCGCGTCCTCCGGTCTCGGTGAGCGCGCGCTTCAGCAGGTCGCCGGCGTGAATGCTGCTATCTTTTGAGACGGCCAGCAGAATGGCGGGCGGATTCGCGCCAACTGCGAGAAACATGGCGCGGGGACCTTCGGCGAAGGATTGCGCTTCGGCTCGCAGATCTTCGGAAAGCGTATCCAGGCGGCGCTCGACGCGGCGAACTCCGTCCGGACTGGGTGAAGTGTCCGCATAAAGCGCGCGGCCGCGGAGTTGAGCCAACTCCGTGGCCAGTTTCCGCCGCGTCCGGTCCGTGTCGGCGAGCTTCTCGCGCTGCGCTTCCACCAGCGCCGGCGTTTCGTCCAGCGGCGCGGAAAACGTGCGCGCGATTTGGGACAGCGCCGCAAAGTCCGCCTGGGCCCGCCGCACGGCGCGCATCCCACAAACGAATTCGATCCGCAGATTGCCGCGGATGCGGTCGAGCTTCCGAATCAGAATCGGACCGATTTCACCCGTGGCTCGGACGTGCGTGCCGCCGCAGGCGCTGCGGTCCAGATCGTGAATGGAGACGATACGAATCAGACCAGTGCGCTCGGTCGGCTTGCGCAGATCCAGGTCTTCGGAGGAATGCTGGAAGGCGACGCTGACCGGCCGATCTTCGAAAACAATCTGGTTTGCGCGCCGCTCCGCTTCCCGAAGCTGCTGTTCGGTGAGCGCGCGGCTGACGTCGATGGTGCTGGAATCGGCGCCCAGATGAAAACTCACCGTCGGTGCATCGAAGAGTTCGATTAAGACGGCCGAGAGCAAGTGCTGTCCGGTGTGCTGCTGCATATGATCGAAGCGTCGCTGCCAGTCGATGCTGCCGGCCACCTCGGGCGCCGCCAGTGGCGCACGCAGCACATGCGCCACCCGCTCCTCCTCATCGATCACCTCGGCGACTTCGACATCACCCAGACGGCCGATATCGAACGGCTGGCCGCCGGAGGTCGGGTAGAACGCCGTGCGGTCCAGGTAGACGCGCAGGCCATCCGGGCTCGCGTCCACCACGCGCGCCAGGAATTCGGTAAGGTAGCTGTCCTGATAGTAAAGGCGCTCCGTCATTGCACCGGCAGTTGTACTACGTCGCTGGGGAAGTTGTCCACTGTCAACGTGAGGTCGGTGGTGCCGGACTTCAGCCCGGACGGGATTTCAACATTGATCTGATAGAGCCCGACGAAATTCGGCGTGAGGCCCACGAATTGGGGCGTGGCGCAGGGCGGCGTAAAGAATGGCGTCGGCGTGCCGAAGCAAACCGACGTGGTGCCTTTGACCTCCGCCAGCGTGCTGGAGGGCGAAGCCGTACCGGATGGAACAGGGGGCGTGGTTGGTCCGAGACCGATGGTGTAGATCACCACAACATCTCCCGCTTTTACGGGACTGCCCGGAATGCCCGTCAACGCGCCCTGAGGCGTGGTCATGATCGCATAAGGACCGCCGTTGAGCAGCAGGAAGCGCGGCGCACGCGGCGTGATGTTGATATACGCCTGGTTTCCCGGTTGGCTGTTGCGCACGATCTGCACGGTTCCGTTGCCGGTAGCCGCGTCGATAGGAATTTCGAAGTTGATCTGGCCGGGCGATACGTAGTACAGCGGCGCCGCCTTGCCGTTCACCAGCACCTGGACGTTGCCGAGAGTGGTCCCCAGCGGGAGGCTGCTTGCGGCGGCCGGATCGCCGTACGTGAACTGATCGCCGAAAACCGCCACGATGTCGCCTTGCGCGAGGGATTCGCCGCTGCCGAACGTTCCGTTATTTACCACGCCGCCCGCGTAGGCGACCGGGGGCGTACCTGCTTCGACGGTAAGCGTCACCGGAATGATCACGCTGGCGTTGGCCGCATTGCTGGCGATGGTCACCATGCCTTGGTAGACATTGGGAGCGAGGCCCGTCGGATCGGCTGTGACGGTGAACCCGCCTGTGACCGTCGCGGCGCTCAGCCAGGTACCGCTCGAAGCGGCCGCGGCCGTGACGCTGGACACTGTGAGCGTGCCTTGGCCGTTGTTGATGGCGGCGACGGGGATCGTTTGCTTGTTGGCGCCCTGGGCAATCTGGAAGTTCAAGGTAGTCGAACTGGTCTGCAAGATGGGCTGCGTGGTCACGTGCAGCAGCACGGCGATCTCCTTGTTGTCGGGTGCGAACGAGGAATGGGAGATCGTGATCGTCCCGTTATAGTCGCTGGCGGCCATCGTGCTGGCGGCAGTGAGCGTGACGGTAGCGCCGCCAGTCTTGACGACGGCGATCTTGAGCCAGGCGGCGTTGCTCCCGACCGCGCCCTGAGCTCCCGCGCCCGTGGCGAACGTGGTGGAAACAGACCCGCCCGGCGCGAGGTAAAACTCCAGCTTGTCGGGCACGCTTCCGCCGACTGCAACATTCACCGTGATGTGCTGCGGCGCATCGATCGCGCCGGAATCCGTGACCGTGACGATGCCGGTGTAAGATCCCTTGGCGAGCGAAGCGGTATTCAGCGCCAATTGAATCGGGATGCAGCCTCCGCGCAGGCCGCAGGTAGTGGCTTTCTCTACAGTGGGAACCAGCCAGGACACGTTGGACGAGACCGTCAGGTTCAGAGCGCCATTCCCACCTGTGTTGGACGCGTTGGAGACCTGTGTGGCGCCGTTCGACCCCACCGCAGCCAGGACGGTGAATGAAGTCTGATCGAGATTCAGGCGTGGTGCGGCCGCCAGCACCGACGCCAGCAGGAGAAGCAATCCGCAGCAGCGCGCGCCGGTTGAGTACATGTGAGTCAATGTGATCTCCTTGGTTTCGAAGAAAAATGAATCAAACAACGGAAATGGATCTGTTTGGCAGGGAGGTTGGAAGCGCGGGCAGCCAATCCAGCCGCTGCAAGTTGCCTACCATTCTTGCAAACCACGAATCTGCAGTGCAGGAACAATCCACGGCGGAATCGTTTTGCCACAAGCGGTGAGGCAGCGGGAAACAGCGGTGAATGACAATGCGGTTTCAGCTACCCGCTTTGGGCTCGTCGATACTGAAGCTGGCGGTCAGAAATTGCCAGTCCGGCAGTTCGTAGACGCGCATCTTGGTGGGCACTTCCACCGAGACGTCCCGCAGCTCCGAAGGCCCTAACTTCGAAACCTGCGCGGGGAACGTGATGAGCGGCGGATCGCCGGGCTTGGCCGCCGAGGTGCTCAGGTTGACGGTCAACTTCACGTCCCCAACGTCAGCCTCGGAATGGTTCACGATGCCGAACTGAACAATCAAATGGCCGGGGCTACGCTCTCGGATCCGGAGGCCGACGAGCTCAAGGTACCTGGCCAGGTCATTGGAGGTGTTGGTGGCCGTGAAGTGCGGAGGAATCGCCGGGCCGGCCGTCGCTGTCTTGACCTGCTTGCTCGATGACGAACAGGAGACGCAGGCAAACAGGCCCAGCAAAAGCAAAGTGAGCCTCATGAGAGTCATCATACCAGCGCGGGTTAGAGCTGCTTGGTGCGGTGCCATACTGAAGGGGTTATGGCGAAAACAGCGTTGGTCTGCTTGTGGATGGCTGCGGCGTGGCTGGCGGCGGATTCGGGCGCCGGGCTGCGCTGGACCGCGCCCTCCGGATGGAAGGCTGAGGCTGAGCGGCCGATGCGTCTGGCTACCTACACGATCGCAGCGGCGCCGGGCGATAAAGCGGGCGGAGAATGCGGCGTGTACTACTTCGGACCCGGCCAGGGCGGCGGCGTAGAGGCGAATCTGGACCGCTGGATCGGGCAATTCCTGCAGGCGGACAGCAAACCGTCCCGAACTGCGGCTAAGATCGAAACCCGCACCCTACATGGGTTGAAAATCACAAGCGTGGATGTCTCGGGAGCATATACCGGCATGGGTGGGCCGATGGCGAAACCGGGGCCGGCAGTACCCGGATACCGCCTGCTAGGGGCCATCGTGGAGGGCCCTAACGGCTCGGTGTTTCTTAAATTTACGGGGCTGGCCGCGACAGTGGCCCGTAATCGGACAGCTTTTGATAAGATGCTGTCTTCCTTTGAGCCCGCCAACCGGTAATAGATGGATCGTCGCATGCGATGAGATAATCAAAGGAAAGCAGTATGTTTAACGTCGTACGGGAGCAGATTGACACGATCTTCCGCGGGGACCCCGCGGCGAAAAGCACGCTCGAGATCTTCTTCTGTTATCCGGGCTTTCATTCCATTCTGCTGCACCGGCTGGCGCACAAGCTGCATGGCGCGGGGTTTACGCTGCTGGCGCGGATTGTCTCGCAGTTCAATCGCTCGATGACCGGAATCGAGATTCACCCCGGCGCTAAGATCGGCCGGCGATGCTTTATCGACCATGGCATGGGCGTAGTGATCGGCGAGACCGCCGAACTTGGCGATGACGTACTGCTCTATCAGGGCGTGACCCTCGGCGGAACCGGCAAGGAAAAGGGCAAGCGGCACCCGACGCTGGGCAACAACGTTGTGGTTGGCACGGGCGCCAAGATTCTGGGCAACATCACCGTTGGTAACCATGCCCGGATCGGCGCTGGATCGGTAGTGATTCGTTCGGTGCCGGACAACTCCACGGTGGTCGGAGTACCGGGCCGGGTGGTGCGCATGCGCGTAGATGCCGCCGATAACCTGGAGCACGGCGCCCTGCCGGATCCCGAGGGTCAACTCATCGACGACCTCACCAAACGAGTCGAGCAACTGGAGGCGCAGATCAAGTTGCTGGCCGAAGAGCGCCTCGCCCAGAGGCGATGAGGGCTGGTCGCTGGCTCGCGTTGTGCCTTTTTTGCGCGATCGCGCTCACCGCCGCCACGCCGCAAAAGTACACGTATTGGGTGCAACCATGCGCGCGGGCTTCCTCGATGTGCCAGCCCGGCGATCCGCAACTGGCGGACTGGGCATTTGATGCCTGGCAACGCGCGGCCGGCGGAGCGCTGCAGTTTACAGAGGTGAAAGATCCGGCGAAGGCGCGCATCAAATTGTTCTGGGCCTCCGCCGAGTTGGGCCTGTACGGAGAGACCAAGCCCGTGGATTTTCACGGACAAGTCGGCGCGGAAGTCTACGTTCTGACGGCGCCCTTGCGGACGAATGGCGACCCCCTGATGCGCGATGCCATCGTCTATCTGACCTGCTTGCACGAAAGCGGGCACGCGCTCGGCTTGTCGCACACGGCCGATTTCGCCGACATCATGTACAGCTTCCAGTTCGGCGGCGATATCAATGAGTACTTCGGGCGTTACCGCAGGAAGCTGGAGACGCGCGCCGATATCGAGAAGAACTCGGGGATGTCGGAGAAGGACCGGAAGCGGCTGCTGGCAATTCTGACGAATTGATGTTAGTGCGAAGCCGGAGCGTCGCCGGTGTCGGCCTTGAGTGGATAATGCGCGCCTTCGGGGATCGGCGCGAGCATCTGTTCCTTGCGATAGATTAGCGTCGAGGTGTTGTAGCTGGCGATCTCAAAACCATGGCCGTGCGTGATGGCGTCAGTCGGACAGGCTTCCACGCAGTATCCGCAGAAGATGCAGCGGCTGTAATCGATGTTGTAGGCCTTGGCGTAGCGCTCGCCGCCGCTGATGCGCAGCGCGTCGGTGTTTTCGGCGGCTTCGATGTAGATGCAGTCAGCCGGACAGGCGGCCGCGCACAGAAAGCAAGCGACGCACTTCTCCAGGCCGTTTTCATCGCGCTGCAGCACGTGCACGCCGCGGTAGCGCTCCTGAAACTTGGGCGGTGCGTCGGGGTAGTCTTCGGTGATGGTGGGATTCATCATCTCACCGAAGGTGATGCTCATGCCCTTGGCAATCGCCGCTGCATGTTCAAACGCTTCAAATATTTTGGAAGCCATTCTCGCTCTCTATTATCGCAGGTCCCGGACCGGGACTAATTTTTCGACCCTCAACCCGCCTTCCATTCGGGGACATTCTCGGCGGGACGGAACATCTGGACTCCGGCGCGCTCCCCGAGCGACTCCAGGTCGCGTTTGGAAAAGCCGTTGAACGATTTGCTGATGGCGCCGTCGGATTCCAGCAGAAACAGCGAGGGAACCGAGCTGATGCCGTAAGCGTTGCTGGCCGGGTAATCTTCGCTCGAGGGATCGACCAGCGTTGGGAACGTCACACCAAAGCGCTGGTTGAATCCGCGTGTGGAAGCCGCATCATCCTGCGAGATGCCGATTACTTGCAACGATCCGCCGGCCGTCAGGCGCTCCAGGTACGGGGCCGTAAGCTGGCACACCGGGCAACTGATCTTGTAGAACACCACCAGCGCGGGGCCGCGTTCGAGGATCTGGTCGAGCGAACGAGGCACGCCGTCGAGCCCGGTGAGCTCGAAGGCCGGCGCTTTCGAGCCGGCCGCCGCCATGGTCCTCTTCTTGTGGCCGAACATATCTAGCTTTCTTTTTGCTGCTGCACGAAGGCGAGGATATCGAAGTGCTTGACCTCGCGTTCCGGGAAAAAGCTGTTCACGGCGTCCTGTTCGTCGCCAAAAATCTGAAACACAGTGGAGAGCTTGGTGAGCAACAACAGCTCGATGTTGCGCCGGTTGAGATGCTCCAGCTTCATCATGCCGCCGGCCTTTTGCAGCGAAGTGAAGCAAATGACCATCATGCCCAGCCCCGTGCTATCGATATAGTCGACGTCCTTCAGATTGAGGATGATCTTCGTGTGGCCCTGGGCCATCTGCGCATTCGCCTTCTCGCGGAGAACCGACGCCCCGCCAACAGCGAGTCTGCCATTCAGATCAAGAATCACTACGCCTTCGCGCTCGCGCGCTTCTATTTCGAGTTGGGCCATGCAGTCTCTAGTGTACCCGCTCGGCAAGAGGGGCTGCGGGAACTTCCGGCGTCGTTAGCGTCAATGTTCCAACGGGCAAGGTGACGACGAAGCGGGTGCCCTTTTCGAGTTCGCTCAGCACCTCGATCGTTCCGCCATGAGCTTTGACGATCCATGCGACGAAGCTGAGGCCCAGTCCGAGGCCCTTATCCGGATCGGACGAAGGAACGCGATAGAAGCGGTCGAAGATGTGGGGCAGGTGATCGGGCGAAATGCCGACGCCGGTGTCTTCGACGACCAATTTCACTTCTTCCGTCCCCGGTGTGAGGCTTACTTTTACATGGCCGCCGGACGGCGTGTACTTGATGGCGTTGCTGAGCAGGTTCGAAACCAGCCGTTCGATCTGAGTGCGGTCGGCGTAGATGCGGCAACTCGGGGGAATTTCCTCTGTAAGCCGGACTCCCTCGGCTTCGGCGGGAATCTGGTGCTCGTCGACGACGCCCCGGACCAGTCCGGCGATATCCAGGTCGTTCCTTTGAAGAGCCAATTGCCCCGATTCGGCCTGGGATAACAACAGCAGCGCACGTACGATGTTGGAAAGGCGCTCGACTCCTTCCAAGGCGGTGGCCATCGCGTCGCGGTATTGATCGACCGTTTTCGCCGTAAACAACGCCACTTCCAGCTGCCCGCGCACCACGGTGAGCGGAGTGCGAAGCTCATGCGAAACGTCGGTGGAGAATTGGCGAACCTGCTCGAAGGAAAGATTCAGCCGCGTCATCATGTGGTTGAAGGCTTCGATCAAGCGGTCCAGTTCGTCGCCGGCGCGCCGCATGGGGATCTGGAGGTGGAGGCTGGAATGCGTAATGCGCTGCGCGGCTTCCGCAACGGAATTCACCGGGCCTAATGCGCGTCCCGCCAGGAACCATCCCAACAGGCCGCTGAGCACGATCACCAAGGGCACGACGCTGAAGTAATTCCGCGTGAAATCGTACAGCACTTTGTCGTTCTGATCGATGGCGCGGCCGATGGCCAGATAATAGTCGTTGCCGCGCTCGTCAATCATCTGGCCGGAGCGGATCATGTACCGCACGCCTTTGGGGTCGGTGCGGATGCGCGTGGCTTTCTGGCCGGATTTCAGGACGGCCTGGATTTCCGAGGGCGAATCGAGACCAATGGAATCGTAGATCTCGGAATGCTGCATCACGTGTCCCTGCGTATCGGCGAGCAGGTAGACGCGGCGCAATCGTTCCACGGTGAAGGACTCGTCGGGATCGTGCGGGTCGTAAAACCAGTCCGGCCCTGCGGCGCCAGTGCGCAGATAGCCTTTGACGGCGCCCCACTCTTCGTCCAGCACGCTCTCCATTTCCGACTGGAAGGTGGCGTTGAGCGTTTGGCGGAAGATGATGCCCAGCAGCACCAAGAGAACGGTGAAAAAGATGACGTAGCTGAGCGCCAGGCGAAAGCGAAGCCCGCGGGCGAGGCGCAACAGGCTGCGAGCGGCGGTCATGAGGTCTGCTCGACCAGATTTTCGGCCGGCTTTTCCGGCGTGTCCAGCATGTAGCCGATGCCGCGCACGGTGTGGATCATTTTCACCGGGAACTTATCGTCGATCTTGCTGCGCAGGTGGCGGATGTAGACGTCGACGATATTGGTGAGACCGTCGTAATCCATGTCCCAGACGTGTTCGACGATCATGGTGCGGCTGAGCGGGCGGCCGCGGTTGCGCATCAGGTATTCGAGGATGCTAAATTCCTTGGGCGCGAGTTCGATGTTCTCGTTCGCACGCGTGACCTTGCGGCGGATGCAGTCCAGCGCCAGATCGCCGACCTGGAGGCGCTCCGGCGTGGGCTGGCCGCGGCGGAGCAGGGCACGGGCGCGGGCGAGCAATTCGACAAAGGCGAACGGCTTCACCAGGTAATCGTCGGCGCCGAGTTCCAGGCCTTTGACGCGATCGTCCACCGCGTCGCGCGCGCTCAGGATAAGAACCGGCGGGCTGGACTTGCGGTTGCGGATCTTCGTCAGGACAGCGAGGCCGTCCGTGTCGGGGAGCATCAGGTCGAGGATGATGAGGTCGTACTCGGCGCCATGCACCAGTTCGATGGCGGTGGCGCCGTTGCCGGCCACGTCGACGGCGTATCCGGCGCTCTCCAGGCCGCGGGAGAGGAAGTCCTGGATGCGTTTCTCGTCCTCGACGATGAGAATTCTCATAGACTTAGGTTCTATCTAGATTAAACCACCGCGGACGAGTCTCGGCGGGCTTTGCAAGGGCCTTAGACTCCCGGCGCCGATCGCCGAAGCGAAGCCCCGGGAGCCGGAAGATTACAGCAGCGCCGACGGACGACGCGTCCAAGGCTTGCCTTTTTCCTTGGAGACCGCTTCGACGTCCTTCACATAGGCCCCGGCCTGCGTCAGGATGTGATGCAGATCGTTGCCGATGCTGATGAGCGAAAAGTCCTTGTCCAGGAACTCGCCCACTCGCGAAGTGCCGAACAGGAACAGGCCCAGGATCACGTTGTTCTTCTTGGCAGCCGCGCGGAGTTTATCGGTAGCGGCCTGTAATTCCGGCGACGTATACATGTCGGGGAATTTGTACTTTTCGTACAGGCCCATGGACATGCACAGGTCGTTCTGGCCCAGGAACAGTAGGTCGACACCCGGCACCGCCGCGATCTCGTCGATGTTCTTGATGCAATCGGCGGTCTCCACCTGCAGGGCAACGATTCCGTTCTCGTTCCAGCCGCCGGCGTAGCCGAGCAAGCCCGCTTTGTTCATGCTGCGTTGTGGGAAATAGACCGAGCGCGTCCCAACCGTGGGATACTTCGCGCAGCTCACCGCTTGCCGCGCTTCGTCGGCGGTGTTGATGTAGGGTACGAGCACGCCATCGGCGCCCATGTCGAGCGACTGCTGAATGCCGCCGCGGTCGTGATAGCCGGCGACGCGCACCAATGATTTGGCGCCGCCGTTCGCGATGCCCGCCAGCATGGCGGACAATTCCAGATTTCCCATCGGCCCGTGCTGGGTATCCACCAGCAGCCAATCATAGCCGCTGTGCGCCAGTTGCTCGGCGACCGTCGGACTGTGCGAGTTCAGGAACAGGCCGAGTTTCGGCTTGCCCTCGCGCAGTTGCTTCTTAAACTCAGCTCCACTGAGTACTTCGCTCATTCGATGATTTCTCCTGGGTTCCGGACAGGGGACCTGGGCAGCCGGACGACCACCTGGTTCCGGATGAGTCTAAAAGTTATCCGGCCTCCAAAGAAGTATACACTGTCGCGGCGGAAGCATCCGGCTCGGCGCGCGGTCAGGGGGCGATATGCGCCTTCAGTAAAGAATGGTGGGCGGACGATTCGACAGTTTCAAGAGTGCCGCCGTCCTCAAGGATGCGTTTTCGCAAGCCGCCTCTGCGGCTGGGATAAAACAGGAACTCCTTCCCGGGAGCTGCGAAGTCTCTATACGCAATGACTGGTACGCCCAATTTGGCGAATTCGCGCAGTGGGAAGGTCTGTTTGCGAGCCGCCTTCACGAAAATCAGGCTCGGCTTGAGGCGCTCACGGGTGTAATACCAAATCTCCAGGTATCCGATCAGGTCGTCCATCACGACCGGGCCCCTCTCGAGCCGCTGTTCCAAACCGGGGAGGCGCTGGAAGGGGCTTTTGAAATGTTCGGGTTGCGTCATGAGGTACGCAAAGGGTGCGAGGGCGGCCAGAGCGCAGGCCAAGCCCACCGCGGCGCGCTTGCCTGCCCAGCGCGCGGCCAAAAACGAACCCAACAGCGCATATCCGGCGACGGCCGGGGCGGCGTAGCGGTTGCTAAAGGCGTGGGGCGGGATGGCCAACTCGAGGGAGACCGCGGCTACAGGCGTCAGCAGGAGAATCGCCGCGGCGATCCATTCGTGGACCGGAATCCGGGCCGGTTCATTGCCGGATGGCTTTTCCTTGCGGCCTCCCAGAACAAACCACGCGGCCAGCAACAGCGCCGCCGGAATCGCAAAGGCGAAATAGACCCGGAACTCGGTCCTGTAAAAGTCCAGATAGTCGAACGGGGTCGCTCGCAGTTCCGCGTACGGTGTCCAGCTTCGGAGGCCGCGCAGAATCACGAACACGAAGGCGGCCAGAGGCGTGGCGCCCAACGCGAAGGCGATCCAGATGGGCCAATCGATGCGGCGGCGATGGTAGTCGCGGTATGCTTCGGCCGCGGCCAGCGGCAGGCCGATCAACACGCCCCAGTATTGAAAGGAGATCGCCCCAGCGATCCCTAAAGCCAAGCCCACCAGCGGCCAGGCGCGCCGGGTTCGTTCTGCAGCGGCCTGCCATGAAACCAGCGCGATGCCGCAGAAGGCGAGCACGAATGCATAGCTGCGAGCCTCATAAGAATAAGATTGAAACGCGCTCGCGTAGGGGAGCAGCAAGGCCATGGAAGCGAAATAGAAGCTGACTCGGCGCCGGGCGAAAAAGAACAGGCATAGGCAGAATATCCAGAAGGCGATCATCACCGGGATTCGAAACGCGATTTCGCCGTGCCCGGCCAGCTTGTCCGTAAGGTAAAACACAACATGGCTGGCGGGCGGCATCCAGTCCACGTCGCCAAGGGCGTGCAAGGACGCGGAAAGGCTCGGCTGGCGAGCTTCCAGCAGCGTCAGAATCTCGTCGTACCAGAATGGCTTACCTAGGGCACGCAGCGCGGTTCCGGCAAAATAAGCTAAGCTCCAGAGCGCCAGAACTAAGGTCTGATGACGCTCCAGGAAGCGCTCCAATGCGGCAGCCCGGCCCTCCAGTGACCAGCCAGGCTTGGCGGTAATCGGCTTTTCGAGCGTCTCCATCCCCCTTGTCAGGCTGATTATCATATGGCGGGGATGAGCAGGTCCAGCGGATGCTGCAATCTGCGAGAAAGACAGGACTTAACGCCCGCGACACGGTCGAAGACCTTATGTCGGACTCAGTTACGGCCGATAGTTACGATGATGCTACTAGCATTGCCTGCCGGAGCACTCGGCGTCGCGGCCCTAGCCGGCGCGATTGCCTGGATGCAGACCAGGCGGCTGACGGAAGCAAAACGGCATCAGCAGGTGCTCGAACGCTCCTCGCGGGTGATTGACGAAGAGCGCCGCGTTCTGGAACTGATCGCCCGGGGCGCCTCGCTGCGAGAAGTCCTGGACGCGCTCACCAAGGCCATCGAGCGGATGGCGACCGACTGCTACTGCACGGTCCTATTGCTGGACGAAGAGGGGCGGCACTTGCTGGAAGGCTCGGGCGGGAGTTTGCCACCCGCATACATGCAAGCCGTCAGCGGCCTGGAGATCGGGCCTGAGGTGGGAGCTTGCGGAACGGCCGCTTACCGGAACGAAACTACGGTGGTGGAAGACATCGCCACGGATCCGCGCTTTGCTTCGGCACGCGACTTCGTGATGAGCTTCGGTTTGCGCTCCTGCTGGAGTGTTCCCATCCGTGATTCCAAGCACCGCGTGTTGGGAACGTTCGCGATGTATCACAAGCGCCCCGCCTACCCACGCGACTGGGACCTGCGGGTGGTGGAAGCCGGCGCGCACCTCGCGGGAAACGCCATCGAGAGATTGCGCGCCGAGGAGAAGCTGCGAACTGACGCCGAGCGAATCGCCATGGCTGAAAGGGCGGCTGCTTTCGGCATTTGGCAAGTAGATCATCTAGCCGGGATGGTGTCGTATTCGGAAGGATTCGCCGCACTTGCCGGATTGCCTTCAACGCCCCTTCGAGTGCCACACACGCAGTGGAGCGAGATGGTTCATCCCGACCACCGCGAAACGCTCAAGCAGGCAGCCGAGCAGGCGTTTGCCGAAGCCGGCGTGCTGGCGGAAGAATTCCGAATCGTGCGTCCGGACGGATCGGTACGCTGGATGCGCTGCCACGCGCGGGCTGAGAAGGGAGGCGACGGCGCGAGGGTCTTCGCCGGCGCGATGATCGACATCACCAGGGAAAAGGAAATGCTGACGCGCCTGGAGCAGGCGCTGGTGGCAGCGGACGCCGCCAACCGGGCCAAGTCCGACTTCCTGGCTAATATGAGTCACGAAATCCGCACACCGATGAACGGCATCATCGGCATGGCGGAGTTGGCGCTGGAAACCGAGTTGGACCTGACCCAACGCGAGTACCTGAACGCGGTGAAATACTCGGCGGACTCCCTGCTGGGTGTAATCAACGAAATCCTGGACTTCTCCAAGATTGAAGTGGGCAAGCTTAGCCTGGACTCGGTTGAATTCAACCTGCGCGATCATCTGGGTCACGCCATGAAGGCGCTGGCCGTCAGCGCGCACCAGAAAGATCTGGAACTAGCCTGTTTCATTCCGCCCGAACTGCCGGAGTTCGTGACGGGCGATCCGGTCCGGCTGCGGCAAGTGATCCTCAATCTGGCCGGCAACGCGGTCAAATTCACCGAGCGAGGCGAGGTGGTCCTGCGCGTCGAGGTGGAATCACAAGATGCCAGCGAGATGTCCTTGCGCTTTTCGGTGAGCGACACGGGAATCGGTATTTCCCCGGAGCAGCAAGCACTCATCTTCGAGCCTTTTGTGCAGGCGGATTCGTCCACCACCCGGCGTTACGGAGGGACGGGTCTGGGGCTGTCCATTTCCAAGCGGCTCATTGAGATGATGGGCGGCCGGATCTGGATGGAGAGCACGCCCGGCCAGGGATCCATATTCCACTTCACGGCGCGCTTTGGTGCTTCCGACGCCGTGCATCCCTGCTCCCCGCTGCCGGATCCCGGCGTGCTGGAAGACGTGCGCGTACTGGTGGTGGATGATAACGCCACCAACAGGCAGATTCTGGAGAAGACGCTGGCCTATTGGCGCATGCGGCCGACGGCTGTCTCGGGCGCCAAAGAAGCGCTGCGGGCGTTGGATGCAGCCAATGGGGCCTCCGTACCTTTCCGCCTGATGCTGCTGGACTGCCACATGCCGGACGTCGACGGCTTTACGCTGGCGGAACAGGTGCAGAAGGCGCCAGAATTCAGGGAGCTGATCACGATCATGCTCACTTCCGGCGGCCAACGCGGGGATGGAATGCGCTGCAAGGAATTGGGCATCGCCGCGTACCTGATCAAACCTGTGCTTCAGTCCGATCTCTTACAGACGCTCCGGCAGGTGATGGCGTCCCAGGACGACGCGAGACCGGCCCAGGTGATTACACGCCGCGCGCTGCGCGAAGGACATTTGCCGTTGCGCATCCTGCTGGCGGAAGACAACGCAGTCAACCAGAAGGTGGCGTCGCGGCTGCTCGAAAGCCGCGGGCTTATTGTCACTGTGGCCAGCGATGGAGTCCGCGCGCTCGAAGCTCTGCAACAACAGAGTTTCGATCTGGTTCTGATGGATGTTCAGATGCCTGTGATGGACGGTCTGGAGGCCACTGCAAGGCTTCGCCGCCAGGAAGCCACCGCAGGCGGGCATATGCCGGTCATCGCCATGACTGCGCACGCCATGGTGGGAGACCGGCAGCGGTTCCTCGAAAGCGGGATGGACGGATACATCGCCAAGCCCGTTCACGCTCACGAGTTGTTCGAGGCGATAGAGACCGTGCTGTCGCACACCTCCCGCACCGCACCGATTCCCACCGCGAAGTAGCCCAGCCGCGAGCCACTAACTGGCCACCGGCCAGTAGCCGCCAGCAGCTCCCTGCTTTAATAAAGAAAGTGTCCATCGACGAACAGCTCGCTTATTTGAAGAAGGGCTTGGCTGACCTGATCCGCGAAGAAGATCTGCGCGAGCGGCTGATCCAGTCCCAGAAAAACGGCCGGCCACTGCGCATCAAGGCGGGTTTCGACCCCACCGCGCCCGACCTGCACTTGGGTCACACCGTTCTGCTGCGCAAGATGAAGCATTTTCAGGATTTCGGACATCGCGTTATCTTCCTGATCGGGGACATGACCGGATTGATCGGCGATCCGACCGGCCGAAACGTGACCCGGCCGCCCATGACACGCGAGGAGATCAACGGCAACGCCGAGACATACAAAGCGCAGGTCTTCAAGATTTTGGACCCGCATAAAACCGAGGTCCGCTTCAACAGTGAATGGCTGGAGCCGATGCGCTTTGAGGACGTCATCCGGCTGTGCTCAAAGTACACACTGGCGCGGATGCTGGAGCGCGACTATTTTGCGAATCGCTACAAACAGGGATTGCCGATTTCAATTCACGAGCTGCTCTATCCGCTTGCACAAGGCTACGACTCCGTGAAACTGGAGTGCGACGTTGAGATGGGCGGAACCGACCAGCGATTCAATCTGCTGGTGGGGCGCGATCTGCAACAGGACGCCGGGCAACCTCCGCAGATTGTCGCCACGGTGCCGCTGCTCGAAGGCACGGACGGGGTGGAGAAAATGTCGAAGTCGAAGGGGAATTACATCGGCATCAACGAGCCGCCGAAGGTGATTTTCCGCAAGATCATGGGAATCAGCGACGAGCTGATGTGGCGCTATTGGGAGCTGCTTACCGATAAAAGCCTGGCTGAAATCGCCGGTATGAAGCAAGAGGATCCAATGCAGGTGAAGATGCGGCTGGCGCGCCAGATCGTGACTGATTTTCATTCCGCGGAGGGGGCCGCGCAGGCGCAAACGGATTTTGACCGCGAGGTGCGGGAGAGGCAGGTGCCCGCCGACATCGAAACCGTCGCGCTCCCCCTCGAGGCGGGGAGTAATCTGCCGAAGCTCCTAGTGGCGATTGGCTTAGCCGATTCGCGAACCGACGCCGAACGCAAGGTGAAAGCGGGCGCCGTCGAGATCGATGGCGAACGGCACGCGGGCCTGACCATCGTGCTTGCACCCGGTGATCACACGTGCCGTGTCGGCAAGAAGTGGAAGCGTGTGCGAGTATGACGCGGCGTCACTTCGTTTGGAAACTCAAGACGCGCGAGCTGCTATTGGGCGAGCGCACGCTGCTGATGGGCGTGCTGAATGTCACGCCGGATTCGTTTTCCGACGGCGGGAAGTTTCTGGATCCCGACCGCGCGTTCGCGCACGCGATTGAATTGGAGGAGCAGGGCGCCGATATCATCGACGTCGGCGCCGAGTCCACCAAGCCCGGGTCCGCCCGGATTTCCGAAGCCGAAGAGCTGCGGCGATTGATTCCGGTATTGAAGCGGCTCCGCGGCAAGCTGGCCGTGCCGATTTCCGTCGACACTTATAAGTCGGCGGTGGCGGAAAAGGCCATGGAACACGGGGCCGAAATCATCAACGACCCTTCAGGTTTGACGTTCGATCCGCAATTAGCGAAAACCGCTGCGCAACGGGACGCAGGGCTGATTGTCACCCACATGCGCGGCACGCCCGAAACGTGGGCCAAGCTGGGGCCGCTCAAAGACGTGATGGGCACGATCCGCCAGGACCTGGATGCATCGGCGCACCGCGCGGTTCGCGCGGGCGTGGAACGGGCGCGAATTGCGATCGATCCCGGCCTCGGGTTCGGCAAGCGCAAGGAACAGAACGCCGAGATCCTCGCGCGGTTGGAGAGGCTGGTGGGGCTGGAGCTTCCGCTGGTGGTTGGGCCGTCACGAAAATCGTTTCTGCCGCAGGGCGAGAAAGATTCAGATTCGTTCCTGCAATGCGCCACGGCGGCGGCGGTCACAGCGGCGATCCTCGGCGGCGCGCATATCGTGCGCGTTCACGATGTGGTCGAGATGAAAGCGGCAGCGCAGGTGTCGGATCAGATTCTCAGCTTCGCTGGCACTTTGGACAATAGTGTGTCCCGCGCTGCCCCACCACGATCCGGCGGACCGGCGTCGCGCAGATAAAGCAGGGCTCGCCCGCTCGCCCGTAGACCTGGTGTTGCGCCTGAAAGCTCCCGCGCTCGCCGGAGGCGTCCACATAGTCCGAGATCGATGAGCCCTTCAGGCGGATGGCTTCGGACAGAATGTCAACCATGGCGCGATGCAGCCGCGTGGCGCGCGCCTTGCTCAAGCCGGAGGCCAGTGCGAGCGGATGAATCCGGGCCTCAAAGAGCGCTTCGTCGGTGTAGATGTTGCCCATGCCACGCAGAAATCGCTGGTTCATCAGCAACGGCTTGATGCGCGAACGGCGCCGCTTCAGCAGCCGTAGAAAATCCTCCAACGGGATATGCAGCGCGTCGGGACCAAGCGCGGCCGCACGTTCGGGCAGGCGCGCGCTCCATTCGATGCGCCCGAAATGCCGAATGTCGTCGTAAACCAGCAAGCCTTCGTCAAGCGTGAAGACGGCGCGGGCATAAGGACCGGGCTCGGAATCCAGCAACAGTTTTCCAGTCATCCCCAGGTGAACGCACAGCACGCCGCGGTCGAGTTCGATCACGATGAACTTGCCGTGGCGCTCGACGGATTTGACAGGCTGATCGCGCACGTGTGCCCGCAACGCCGAAAAGTTTTGCCGGACCACGTGGTGCGAAGTGAAGCGCGCGTCCACGATGCGCCTGCCGGTGAGTTTCGGCGCCAGCGTCCGCACGACGGTCTCGACCTCAGGAAGTTCAGGCACTGGGAAGTTCAGGCACGCGATTCCGGATCGAGCAGGATGTCGTCGCCCTCGGCTTTTACTGTGAAGCGGTCCAGCTTGACCGCTGGATCAAAGTCGTTCTCGCCGGTGCGGCAGTCGTAGGCCCACTCGTGCCAGGGGCACACGACCATGTTGTCGGCGAGGTTGCCTTGGCCGATGGGTCCGCCGGCGTGCGGGCAGGTTCCCCACAGCGCATGTAGTTCGCCATTGAGATTGCAGACCGCGTAAGCGTTGTCGCCAAGTGTAACCTCCATCAGTGAGCCCGGGGGCAATGAAGTGAGTGATCCGACCTTTACGAACGCCATAAGGAATGTTCTACCACGCGTGAAGCTTCCGCGCCCAGCGTATACAATGAAATGAGAGCCACCCTAGCTCAGCTGGTAGAGCGGCTGATTCGTAATCAGCAGGTCGCCGGTTCGATCCCGGCGGGTGGCTCCAACATTCTAAATCACTTTTCCCTCAGGTCACCTTTGAGTCAGGCGCTTTGACAGCCAGATTGACAGCCACCGGGTCCAGAATGGCGTCCATCTTGGTGGCAGCGTCCCTTCGCATCTCGTCGACAAAATGAGCGTACCGATCAACCATCGATACCTGATCCCAGCCGAGAACTGATTGAATCGCTTTGGGGTGGACGCCCTGAACGGCTAGGAGCGTTGCCGCGGTGTGCCTAAGATCGTGGAAGCGATGTGCCGGGATATTGGCGTTTTTCAGGATGCGCTGAAATCGTTTGGTGATATTTCGACCATCAAGTGGTGTACCAATAGTAGTGGTGAAAACAAAATCCTCCGATTCTTCCACGCTGCCTTCACAGTGCACTTTAGGCGTCACCCAGCTGGACCCGCAAAGGTTCCGTTCAATCGCCTGTCGGCTTCGGTGAGCTGACAACGCAGTACGGGTGACGGCAGGAAGATCGATCGTCCTGCGGCTCCGTTTCGTCTTCGGCTCCACTAGGTGAATCTCCACGGGCGGGTCAGGCTCTGATATTTCTTTCAGGTCTCTCCGACCATCTGCGACCTTCCATTTCGATTTTAACCGCTGAAGCGCATACCGTACCCGTAGCGTACCCGCTTCCAAATCAATATCACGCCACCGAAGCGCAAGAGCTTCGCCCTGGCGCAATCCAAGTGATATTGCCACGGTGAACAGTGCTTCGAGTCTATCTGTCTGGACAGCTTTCAAGAACGCTCGCGCTTGATGAGTCGTGAAGGGTTGAACCTCTTTCGCTGCGACACGCGGTGGATCTACGAGGGCCGCCACATTCCGAGCGACGACTTGATCCTTCCAGGCTACGTTGAGGGCTTTTCGGAGGATGGCATGGAGGTATTGTACGGTCCGGGAACTTAGACCAGAATCGTGCTTTTCGTTGAGCATTGCGCGGACTTGCTGTGTCGTAACCTTCGTCAACAAAACACTACCGATCGCCGGCCCGATGTGAACGCGAACCAGTTGCTCATAGCTGCGGTAGGTGGACGGACGGTTCTTCCGCCGAACTACGTCTTCGAGCCAGCGGCTGAGGTACTGGCTGACAGTTTGCTTCTCCATCAAGACAGGCAGCCCCAATTGCTGGTCGCGTAGCGCCTCCGTGAGCTTCCCCTGAACCTCGCGACGCGTACGACCGTAAAAGTGTTTGCGAGTGCGCCGACCATTCAGCCAGCCGAGATTGATGCAAGCGACCCAGCGACCGTCAGTTCTCTGGTAGATCGAGCCTTCGTTCTGTCCACGCTTCGCCATAGTATTTTGTTCCTTCTCTTCAGCTTTTCATTTTCTTCGCTCGATGCCGCCGAGTCTGCGCAGTATTCCTGCAACGGCGTGAGCAGTATGCTGCGCGATACTCGTCGGATACGAAGTACCGCTGGCAAACCTCGCACTGGATGGCTCTGCGACCTTCCATGAGGTCCCACGCAAACATCAGCGCGTAGGACGCCAGTAGACCAGCGGGTATTCGTTCCTCATCTAGGACTATTTTCCGCGCCGGATGCAACTGGAAACTGGGCGCAGCACTCTCGGTTAGTTTCTTGATAATCAAATAGCTCCGAATTAGAAACCCGTTATCGCCTCCTCCTCCGCTACTCGGCCGACTTAGCCATTTCGCAGCTTTCGTAAAAAGCACGCTCCAACGGGCAATCTCCTCAACCGGCTCCGCGTATACATTCCAAAATGCTCGGCTGCCCGGTCGAAAGGGAGCAAACATCCTGCCGCGTTTCCACGTATCGAAGAAGGCTCGCTTGTCAGACAGAGACGTCCATTCGTGCTCGTAAAGCGAATCGTCGCTTAACCAGGTCAATTTCTCTTCAACCCCACGCCCGTCAACCGGCCATGTTATTGAATCTTCCTCGCCGCTTTGCACCTGAGGGCGCGTTGTCGTCGTGGAACGCCGCGGGGCGTCCTGCTCTTCGAACCTTGTGAACCACTTTCCGCCATCTCTGTAGTGGAACGTGTCGTTTCGAAGACGAATCAACGTAGACAAGACGGGAACCAATCCAAGGAGTCCGTTATCATTGCACCAGTCCAGAATGAGCCTGTCTGCTCCGTTTTGCGGTCCGAGCATTGCCTTTGTGGCCGATCGCCTTGAATCGACTTTCGATGGCCGCACTCCCCTCGCTTGTTCATCTTGGAGTTGGCTGCCTAGTTCAAGGAAAGAATTGTAAGGTTGCTCGACAGTTCGATACCTGTCCGCGTTTAAGTAGTAGGCCGACCAAGGATCGTACTCCGTAAACTGCGCGTCTCGCGTCGGAACCACGGCAGCATTAACGATTTCATAGCGCGACCATCTCGGCCACTTCCCTCTGACTTGTAAGGCTTTTTCTTGCTGCACAGGGTCATACGCCAATTGGCGTCATTGACACTATACTCCCCTTGGCTCAAGATGTCTAGTGTCAGACATGAAAACAACGAGGTGACACTGTGAATACAGACGCATCGGACCCCCGACTGAACCCGAATGGGTTCGCGACGCCCGCTGAGGCCGCGAAGTTCCTCCGGCTCTCGAAGGCGATGATTCACAAACTGATCGGAGAGGGTAAGATGCCGGCCTGCCGCTACGGGCGTGCTGTGCGGATCCCGTGGTCGTGGTTGAGGGCCCAGGCTGGAGAGTGAGTCCAATGGTCCCGCGCAGCCGAAGGTCCAACAGAAACCCGATCACACGGCCCGACTCCGGAAAACGCGCTCGCACCACTGCCCTCGCACATGGAGTAACTTCCAGAACGCTTCTCAGCAAATGGTTCCCGAAACCATGTGCCGGACTCAGCCGGGCACCAACGGGTGTGTCGTGAAAGCTGAGTCAATTGCTAAGAGCCTCGGCGGGCGGAAGTCGGGCACTGGCTGGACAGCTAGATGCCCAGCTCATGACGACAGGAATCCAAGTCTGAGTATCAGCGAGGTCGACGGCCGTCCGCTGGTGCACTGCCATGCCGGATGTGAACAGCGCGCTGTAATCGCTGCGCTCAAAGCTCGCGGAATGTGGCCCGACAAGTCCCAGCCTCAACCAATCGTGGTCGCGACCTATAACTATACCGACGAGGCCGGCAAGCTGCTGTATCAGATCTGCCGAACCGAGCCCAAGGGCTTCTTTCAGCGTCGACCGGATGGTTCGGGTGGATGGATCAACAAGAAGTCTGAGCGACAGGTGCTCTATCGACTTCCTGAGGTGTTAGAAGCGCCTATAGTCTTTGTAGTTGAGGGTGAGAAGGACGCAGAAACACTTCGAAATCATGGTTTCGTTGCTACAACGAACGCTGGCGGAGCGAAGGCGCCCTGGTTACCCGAATTTACAGAGTCACTCCGAGAGCGTGAAGTCATTCTAATCCCGGACAGGGATAAACCTGGGCGCGAGCGTGTCTTACGAATTGCGAAAGCGCTTCAAGGCAAAGTACGCCGTGGCGTGATTCTAGAGCTGGAGGATGGCCACGACGTAACGGAATGGTTCCAGCGTGGGCACAGTGAGCTGGAGTTGATTGCGTTACTGGACGGCGAGGAGGTGTCGAAGTGAAATTGGAATTCTCCGCCGACCCGGAATCGCTCGACGATCTTGGCGCAGACTGGGCCGGCCCGCCCGAAGAAGACGTCCCGGAGCGGAAGATCCGGCAGATCGAGGATCTGCCGCGAGTGGAGGACATCGGTTCGGCCGAAATCGAGTGGGACGTAGAAGGCTTGGTTCCCCACGCAACTGTAGTGCTGTTAACCGGGGAAGCTGGCGCCGGTAAGAGCACTTTCGTCTCCGCACTCGCCTCCGCGGTTTCAAAGGGGCAACCCTTCCTGGGACTGAAAACCAGCAAGCGACCAGTTCTGATTATTGACGCGGAAAACCCTTCCGTGGCGGTAATCGAACGGTTCCAGCGCCTTGGAATCAAGACCGACGACAACTTTCGCGTGTGGGGCCAGTGGACTGGTGAAGACCCGCCCGCTGCCGGCGGCGCGGTCGTGCTGGAGTGGATTGCACGGTCTGACCCTAAGCCCCTGATTGTGGTCGATTCCTTCATCCGCTTCCACCCCGGCGCCGAAAATGACGCCACTGAGACTCAGAAGTACATGGCCATGTACCGCAAAGTAGCCACGTTGGGCGCTACCATCATTATTTTGCACCACGTTGGCAGGGACACCTCCCAAGACTACCGGGGCTCTTCCGATATCAAAGCCAGCGTGGATATCGCCTACAGGGTCGTCCACCTGGGCGATGCCGCGCTACTGTCAGTGCTCGAGATTCGGGCGTTCAAACAGCGCATCAGCGTGACGCCGCAGCTACGCGTAAGGTACGAGGACGGATGCTTCAAAGCCGACGAGCGGCAGGTGAAAAATGTGACGGAGCCCCTGGTCGAACTGCTCAAAGCCAATCCCGGCATTACTGCCGCCGAGTTTGAGAAGTTAGCCCTTGCCAACAAGCTTGGCCGGAACCGGGCTAGAGAGTTCCTGCGAACGTCTCCTACGGTTCGAACGGAGCGCACCGGTAACCGAAAGAAGCACTATTGGCAGGCAGCTGAGAGGGGAAAACAGAGGCTTCTGGAGTCCAAATTCGACTCGCCACCCGGTTGACTCGCCGCTGTGTGGTGGCGAGTCAGCGAGTCAACTTCGCTTTGCACGACTTACGCGACTGAAACAATTCAACTTGCCAACTCGCCGGTATTGGTGGCAAGTAGTGGCAAGTGGTCAACTCGCCAACTCGCCACACTCTTAAGGGTGGCGTAGTGGCGAGACTCGGCGTGAACGGAAAGAAAGTGGATCCAGAGCTACACGATAGACGAGACAACCCAGGGAAGATTGTGCAAATGGACAGATCTAAAGCCATGGTATTGGCGGCGCCGGAACGCAAGCGAATTCTCCGTGAATTGCTGAGTCTGCCAGAGCCGTGGCATCTGAGCCATCGCAATCTCTACCACGACATGCTTTGCCGAGAGCTGGAGTACCTGAACAAGCACGAGTGGGACGGCAAAATAATCGAGGCGCTTGAACAGAGAGCCTTCGGCAATCTGATGTTGAACGGCGTATCGGTGGATTGCGCGCGGGAGGCAGCTACTAAAGCTGTTGCGGAACACTTGCGGGAAAGCCTCGGCCGGAAGGAGCGCACCCGGAGACGAACGTTCCGGGAGGCTGTTACGGCTGCCGATGGTAAATTAGCCGTAACGACGGGCCTGGTCGAGAGCTGCATCATCTGCGGTGGCCCGTTTGTTCGTGCGGACCGTGTAACCCGCACAGGCAGCCGGCCGAATCTGCGCTGCGACGTTGCGTACTGCAGCAACGCCTGCCGGCAAAAGGCGTACCGCCGCCGTCGCCAAGCAGGCTGCTAGCCGCTTGTCCCCGAGCAGATGTCTTGACTGATAGGGCCGCTTGCCGCATGATCGGAGATGAAGAGCTACCGAAATGCCAGTCTTACGCAATCCGCGACATGAGAAATTTTCTCAACTCGTCGCCAGCGGCATAAAGCCAAAGGAAGCATACACTTCTGTTGGGTACAAGCCAACCGGCGCCAAACAGGCTGCTAGCCGTTTGTTGACGAATGTTGACGTTCGTGAACGAGTTTCTGAACTCCAAGAAGCGGCCGCCCGATCAGCAGCAGAGTGTGTGATTTTGAGCCGCGAGCGAGTCTTGAACCGCCTCAGCCAACTGAGCCACGAAGCCCAACAGCGAGGCCACTACTCGGCCGCGGCGCGCTGCGAGGAGCTCATCGGGAAAGAGATCGGCATGTTCGTGTTCGTCGATCGCACTGCCTTTCTCTGGGAGACCGACCCCGAGAAACTGTCAGATCGCCAACTTCAAGTGCTCGGTGATTACCTGGTCAAGAAGGCCGAGGAAGAAGAAATCAAGGCCAAGCGCCAGATCGAGGCCGGCACACTGGTCATCGATGCCCAGTCGACCGAGGTCGAATCAACCTAGTCCGCACCAGGCTTGGACAGCGCGGCGGTGTCGGCCAACTCCAGCATCATTCCTTCTTCTTCAGAGCGCGGTCATTTTCACGGATGAACTTTCGAATCTCATCCGCCATTCCCAGAAGCTTCTCCCACTGTTCTCGATAGAGCGTGACCGGAAAACGTCCGAGCCCATATACGGAGAGCGCACCCTTTTCGCTCACCTTCACTTTCCCTCTTACCCCCAGACATTTGATAGCCACGATTATGACGACTGCTCTCCCCTTGCAACGTCATTTTCTTGTCGAGTGACCGGCTTTCAGGAGTTATCCACGCCTTCGATCTTGACATTTTCTGGAATCCCTTACTATTGTCAATATTCTGTGTTGAGGAGGATCACTTGACAGGAACATATCCGATGGCGTCATTCTACAAGCGTCAGAGCCCAAAGCCCCTGGTGAAGCGACGGCGGCCATATCGCGCCCTCTGGGATATATCGACACCCACACTGCTCGATGGTCTTCTGCTTTGGGTGCTGGGGAGCCTATGCATGCCTGCAGCGACCCCAGTGGCTACTACAATCGTCGTGCAAAGCTCCTCCAACCCTTCCGTGCTAGGACAAGGTGTGACACTTGCAGCGACC